>Ga0268261_10003736_pt1 | contig 11249 bp, 7 predicted proteins | sample TergutNc150P1_FD_190353 | JGI IMG/M metagenome (GOLD analysis project Ga0268261, IMG submission 190353) | Nasutitermes corniger P1 segment gut microbial community from laboratory colony in Florida, USA - Nc150 P1 (SPAdes) (version 2) | ecosystem: Host-associated > Arthropoda: Insects > Digestive... | reverse complement strand
CGACCACGACCAATGGCACTGCTACCACCACGTTCCTACAGTAAACCAGAGGCTGCTGCTGCAGTTGATGGGCTCCTGATGATGGGCAAGAGGATGCCCGAAACATGTTGAGCTGTATTTAAACGAAAAGCAATAAACTTGTAATTAATTGCTGCATCTAGTTGGTATTAATTCATTTGAAGGTTTGGTTTCTGTTGCTGTGTCATGTCAGTGATCATTACTACAACCTTACCTTGCTTCTAAGTTCCATCACATATGGCTTAACTGTATGCTTCTGTGATGTTGGAAAGCATGCCCAGTTAAGCTTTGTTCACGATTCCAGAAATAAAAAGCACATTAGTAAACTACTTAATATAGTTGCTACAAAGTTACTGCTAAAATTCCGTGAAAGAAACAGGACAGAAATACTGAATGGTAAATATGGGGAGGATGATAAAAGGGGGAGTGACATATGTAAGTCACATGCTAAAGAGTACAACTGATTACACAGTGATGTCTTTGAGGCCTTACTAGATCTGGTAAATTTTAAAGGTGGATAAGAACGTGCGAGTAATCATATGGCACTATCAGTAACTGAAGCACAAACAAAAGAATGTACATAAGTAAAAGAAGGTAATAATGTGATAGCAGATGAAAGAAAAGCCAAGATGAGAGATAAATATAAGTGGAGAGAAGATAAAAAGACTGATTTTATGAGCAGACTAGATGACATAAATACTGAACTATGTGGTCTAGGAATAAAAATTATATAGAATAAAGAAATGGATTTGACAGCAATAAATGTAGATCCAGTAGCAAAGAAGACAGGAGCCAACATGATACAATACAAACAAAAGGGTCACACAGAGAGATAATGGTTTGATGACCAGTGTACAGAGGACAGACAATTAGTGACAACAGCTGTAAAAATATTCAGAAGTAGGAATGATGACAATAGTAGAAGGAAATGAGGAGTGGAGAATGAGATATGGCAGAGTATTAGAGGATACAAGGGAGGTATGGCAAAATAAAGAGCAAGAAATATTAAATCATATAGTGAAAAAGAAATAAATTGAGAAGTCAAAGGAAGCTATAAGAAATGTAATTATGGACAGCAAGATGCATGGTAAAGCCATGAACTTTGACCACTTATTTTCAAAACCTGTTTAACAAAGTTAAAATAGGAAACCTAGTGACACAATCAGTATTTGGGAATTACAGAGATTTTACAACAGAGTACAGTGTAAGGAACATAATGAAAATGAAGAATATGTCCAGCTTATGACATAATACTGGAGGTAATGATGGAAAAAGTTTAGTAATAATACAAAAGTAACAGAAATTTTCAAAAATATATGAATGCAGATCAGGAAGTAAGTTTACAGTACACATACGTGTACATCACAGGCAAGTTTCAATACAGGATAATGACAATGAAGAATTAAGGTGTAAATGATACACTGTTTTTCTGCATAGTGCTGTTTGACACATGTCACTCCATGCAGTAAGTTTATCTATCCTGGAAACACAGAACACCCATCCCTGCTGCCATCAGCCATGTTACAGTAACACATCTGACATCTTCATTACAGGTGACACTATATCCTCTAAAGTGCTCCTTCAAGGTGGGAAAGAGATTAGAAATGGCTAGTGCCATACCTGGCCTCTGTGGGGGGGGGGATCCAACAGTTCCCAACCGCATATTTGCAGCAAGTTCTGGGTATGCTGTGCCGTGTGCAGTCAGACTTTGTCATGGAGGAAAATCACACAGTCTCTACAGAGACCAGGACTCTTCTCCTGCCCTTAATTGTGTATAACTCCTTGGACTTCCAAGAAAGACCAATTTTCCAAGTGGGTCTGCAAGTTCAGCCGCTGCAGCTGTATTTCTTCTGCACATATGCCACAGTCACATGACCATGACACACTAGAGCCCTTTGTTGTATATATCAACAGCATTTGAAATTTCAACAAGTCTGGCATTTTGAATAATAAGACTTAAAAATTTATTTTTTGATCCAGTCCTCATATTTAATAAAATACAAGAAGGGAGCCTTACCCTAAGGACTGGAAAATAGCTACAGTGCATTCAACTTATGAAAATGAGGGAAAGTGAGGGAGCCTAATACTTTCAGAGTAGTTTTGTTATTATCAGTAGAAGAAAAATTTATTCCAGTACTTTGGCCAGGATGCAGGCTGGTTAATGATGGTAAGATACTGTATAGGTTTCAAGTAGGATTCATTAACAAAGGAGAATTAAATAATATCTTTAAATCAAAATAATGATAGGTATTTAAAGGATGTACACACTGGTGTTTTGTAGATTTAGAAAATGCAAAAGACAGGTATCAGCAAGAGAATGGTTGAATGTATAATTTTGTGTCAATTGTAGCTGTAAAGAAGTTACTGAACCAGTGAAACAGGAGACTGGTGTAAGACTAAGTTGTATTCTTGGTCCTAATCTTTTTAATATATTTACAGATGACATTACAGCCTGCATCAGCAAAGAAAACCCACATGTACGAGCAGTGGTAAAGCAAATTATATTGGCATTATTACTTACTGATGATTTGGCAACAGGAACATTTGTCATCAGTGGTTTACTAAGAGTGATGGATAAGACGATGACATACTGTAATCAATAGAATGTAAAATGCAACCTTCATAAAACTAAAGTAACAGTTAAAAAAAAAAAGAGGAAGGAAAACTGAAAATGCTGGTACATGAATTGTCAAAGACTGTGGCAGGAAAAGGAATTTACTTACTGTAGGAGTAAAGACACAAAGTCCAGTAGAATCAAGAGACAAAAAAGGTAATATAAAAGTGGAAGACTATTGACATTAACAGCAACTGATAAATGTTTAATAAGGGTCCCCAGTATGAATGTTAAAGTATTAGAAAATGCATATGAAATGATATGCAAGTCAAGATGGGGTTCAAATATGTGGGGATAAGGGACATGGGATATCACTGTGGAATTGTGGGGAGAGATTTTGGAGGAAAGTCCTATCAATCCCAAGGACCACAGCAAACAGAGCAGATGTAGGACATGTGAGATGTTTTGTAGTACAGTGAATGGGTAGGATAGGATTTTGTTGATGGAATGAGATGAAATGTTATAATGTGATATGACAGGCAGATAGAAAATCTGAAATGGGAAGGTTAGGTAATAAGCCTAAGATATAAAATACACAGAATTGGGCTGGAATACATTTGGTTAGAAAAAGAAGGTAGGGACTTAAAAAGATTTATGCCAAACATCAAAATCCAGGTGTAACAATACTCAGACAACCACAGAGAGAAAAACAGAAAAGATATATCTAGTCCCATATCAAAATATGAATTGAAATGTGTCAAGTCTGTTACAATACAAATAAGAGAATTTGGCCTTCTCCTGAATTTGGAAATTACAATATATAAGGGCAGATAAAGAAATGAGATGACCACTTTGTAATAAAGAAAAAAGTGAAACACATATGTTGCTGAAATTTAATGGGACATATATATGGCAAGAACAAATTTGGAATGATAAATGGCAACACATAAATAAAGCAACAGTACATACGAAAATAATCAATAGTACCAAGATATGAGAATTAAAAAATCAAGGAAAATTTCTCTACAAATCAAAAAGCAAGTGTAAAAATCAAATGGAAGAAGTAGTGCAAATTTTAAATGCAGTAACAAGAAATTACCACAAACAGAAATGCTTTTGTGTAAATTAATTTAGACTAGATTAAAACCTTTCTAAATAGAATAGTATAAGATACACATTGGTGATTAGTAATAAATATAGTGAATGTGCACTGGCCACCACCTTGTGTTACAAGTCACATCCACAGAAATGAAATGACACTCTACAAATGTATTTTACATGATTCATCTGTTAAAAGACATATAATATGTATGATTTTTGGAGACTATTTTTCTACTAACTGGCTTACAGAGCAACACACCCTGTTACTGGCTGCTCAAAAACGGCACAATGAATTGCGTCGTAAAAAATATTTAACGTGAAGGTGCAGCACACAGTACCAGTTCGCCTCAGTTAAATAAACCAAACAATAACCTACCGTAATCACCAGGAGGCTCACTGGAGTAAGAAACCTACCTTGAGCGTCACTGTGTTGGTGGAAGGAAGGGGCCAAATCCATATTATACCCTGCAATTTCATAGTGTATACGTTTCACATTCCCAAAATCACAGATGGGCCATGGCGCCATCTCACGAACAGTACTAGAAAATCAAAGAAAACATTACCCTAATATGAACTACGGACGTGGACTTACGCCCTGTGCTATACATAAAACAATACAGTTTCCTTTCTCAAAATATAAGGTTCGTTTCATTCGCCTGAACACGTGAATACTAGAACTAACATAATATATTGCATACACTTCAGGATTCCCAAATATTACCGTAACAAGCGAAACTTCATTCTTACATGCGAAATATGTAATCTTGAGTTTTCGTAAACAATTACTATGATTATAAGCACATAACGGCCCAATTTCAACATTTTCAATTCACAAAACCTGATGCTGTCGAATATCAAAATTGCCACCTTTGCTTGCCGTTAAGTATCGGCACAGATGACACAAGACCTCGCAAAGAATTGGTCAGAGGTACATACAGGCCACAGATGTACGCAGAGCACAGATCATTTAGTACAGTGTCGAGAATTACTGTTCACGTGTCATAGATAATTTACTCCACGAATCCTACCGCTAAGTGCATTGTGAATGCCATCTACCAATAAAGTGTGCTACCACAAACTCTGATTCATGACCACAAATATGCGGGAAAAAATTCAATAGCAAGGGCATATAGTCGGTATCACAGATCATTTAGTATACGTCGGTAGGGTCCAGTTGAAACGTGATGGAACACAGTGACGCACGGGATGGAAAGTGAAGGGAAACTGGCAAATGGAGCGGGTAGTCAATACACTACACACTACCTTGAAACATGGTGTATCCAGCATTACTACCCCTGATGGGCAGATCTCGGCTACCAATAGTCGACTGACCTGACGCCCCCGCCGATTTAAATGGACTCGCCGAAAGACGAAATCTGGTTTCTGCGCGCGTGCCATCACATTTCAAACGCAGTCTATCATGGTTATTCACATCACAATTACCTTAGTCCAGTACGCATAAATTTATGTTCCTGGTTCGTGAAACATAAAATTGGTCATAAATCGTTCGAAAAAAGTGGCGCAAAGTTTAAATACTTTGGAAGACCTAATGAATCAAAACATGTTCACCAAGACATGAATTGCAAATTCAACTCATGCAATGCCTACTACCATTCAGTCTATAAACTTTCGTCTTCACGCTTGTTATCCAAAAATACACATACCAAGATACCCAGAACTATAATTTTGTCTCTTGTTTTATGTGGGTGTGAAACTTGGTCTCTAACATTAACAGAAGAACAGAGGCTGCTGGTGCTTGAAAATGAGGTCCTGATGTTTATACCGGTGTCGTGCATTACTTGTTTGTCATAAATAACTGTAATGTATGGGAGACAGTAAAAAAACAATACACACATAAACACTGACAAATAATGCCTGATTGGAAGCAGCAGTACACTCACATCCTGTCTGGTTTAGGACTGATAATTTTAGGTAGCTGATATTTGTATCATGTATGAGTACATGATGTCATCATTCTGAACTCATCTGCATGCTTAAATTATATTAAGTTCATCAAGCAAGACCTATTTGTTGTATGCTTTCTTCTGGGTAATTCCCAGGCATCTGAATTTTATATGCCAACATTTCGGGAAACTTTGTCTGGTCCATCTTCATAGGCACCTGTGAAGATGGAATGGACAGAGTATTCCAAAATGTTGGCATATAAAATTCAGACGCCATGGAATTACCCAGAAGAAAGCATACAACATTCAGAACACGGCGAAAGTTTGAAATCAAGACTTATTTATTTATAATGCTTTAATGCTAATAAACTTACAATACACTAACAACAAAATTAAAATGACTTCATAACAATTCCACTCAAATCAAAGATATATTTATATATATTCATTAAAACAAGACAATAAAAACCTCTATAATGGACTCTCCGTATAAAACTAGCCACAGTGCTGGCACAATCTTGTAAATCACAGATCTATAAAGGAATGTTATTGTACTCATTAACACTGTGACATACTTATAAAATTTAATTTATATTTACAAAAATATATATGTATATATCAATTATTATAAAACAAGAATCTCACTTCCTTTGAGGATAATGCTTACATAGCATTACTACTGATATTTGTTTTGTTTTCTTATAAGAGATGGATAGTTACGGTCACCACAGCAGTAACGACTCTGCTGTGTTGATGAAATGGGACAAGATGCTAACTGCAGCACAGGTAACAGACAGTAGAGTATTCAGTACATGGGAATGACATCCACAGTTACACAACAGTGTGGTTTATGTTCCTTTATGCACCTTCAGGTAACACATTCAGCCATGCCCTCAGCACACAGAATATTCAATGATCTCTAAGTCTCTGTCACAGAACTGCAACTCAGCATGAATAGTAATAGTCCTTGTAACAAAAGAGAATGAGGGCAAAAATTTTATTCATAGATGATGTGAATGTTTGTGTCTTCTCTAAGAGCTGTATGTTACAGACCCATTGCTTGCAAATCATTTCACAGCAACAATGTACATAATGTTCTCTCGACAGTACAGAAGGAAGACAGATTCATAAGTTATGCTGATAACACTCTGGTGCCTAGGAACTGAAAACAAAGGGGTATCTCAGACTTTCTAGGTGCTGCCAATGAATTTATCCGTGGCAGATTTTATCATCAATGCCAACCAAAAGAACCTATTACAACTCTAAACATAAAAAAATCATTCTGTTCATATTGATCAGAGTCCTGCTGAAGAAATACAGAAAGCAAAAACTGTTAAATCGTAAGGTGATTCATCTTATTGCATTTTCAAAAAAATTCTAAAACTCACCTTTTGGCAAAACTGATGACTCTGCCCTGATTCTTGCTGCATTATTCAGCATTTGAGTTATAGTAATTCTTAATTTAGATTTCAAACTTCTAGAAAAGCACAAAACCATTTTACAGTACTGGTGAGTACAGGATGTCAATGAAATAATAGCTGGTCTGCTAAACATAAGATTTTACAATGGCACAATAATTCAATAAGATTTACATTATTCCCCTCTACAGCAACTTGGTAATTTATAAACCATCCTGTTTGCTGTGACACACCTGTGTGAAAATGAATTTTTAAAGTGTATTTGGGAAAGCTGGATTTGGTGGGGGTCAGGATACCGAATTGCATATGTACTAGTAAGAATCCAGCAGTCTAGCACAATTTTCTGAGTTTGGATAATTTACATTAGAAAAATACAATCAGCATCTAAATAACTGCAGGTATGTAACGGAAAAACTCTTAAATTTGTATTTCTCTAACTTTTTTGTACACCATAAAAAAATTCCACTCTTCTGATTCAGTTCTGGTACAGTGTTCTGTCAGTACATGTTGAATCAAAAATGGTTCTGCAGTCAACAAAGTGTGGGACACAATACTGCACACAATCATACACCAAAAGCATGCATTGTTGAGGGGAAAAAATTTTGAGGCACTTCTAAGGTTCCACTTCCTGTAATCAAGCATTTCTCATGTAACTCAGCTACCCTGACTTTTAAATTACACCATTACACACCAATAAACTGCACTAAAGAACACATGTAACAAGGAGGGAAGTGCTCCAAAGGATTTTCTGCGTATCAAAAATCAAACTGGCATTTCTTGAAACATCAAGCACACGCTTATTAAATATTCACATTCAAAGTACATAAAAATCCCACAATAAACAAGGCTTAGTTTTTGGTTAAAAATTTGGTTCACACATGGAGATGTGAAAGGTCATGTCAATAGCAGCCTTCATAATTTATTCTTTTCTGACTCATTTTGTGGTGCTTCATAAAGAGTAATGTTTACAGGACATGACCAGCCATCAGTAAGGACTGTAAAGTCTGGAACTGTTGGAATGTAATGATGTCATGCCACATGTGAACAAAGGCAGTTCTGAAATAAAACAATCTGTAAAGGTGTCCAAGAATCTCTGTTACCACAAAATATGTGCTCAATAAATATTCTCTTTTTTTTTTTTCTCGAACGTTCGATATTCCATGCATTAATTAGGTGCATACAGTGTATTAACCCTTTACAGACAAAGCGCAGACCACTTTATTTAAAGACCCAGTCTGTACCGCACTGTAAACACTTTTCATCTCGGTTATAAAAACCAATCAGTTTATGCTGTAAGTGGCACAAGTCGCTGTTTGTTCTCAGATAAATATAAAACACACAAATACGATGTGGGCAGAGCGTACAGTTGTTGAATGTTAAACCTGCTGGTGCGTCACGTAACAAGTAGGCTTTAAAAGGTTAAAGACCAACAAATGCACTTAGTTCTATTGATGTACTTTTATTGTATTATTGTCACCAACACGTTTTAATGGCCATAGGACTGGCCAAAACCTGTTGGTGACAATAATAAAATAACAGTATATCCATAACACTAAAGTGAATTTGTTGGTTTTGATATTCATGTTTCCGTGCATCATGACACAATATACGAAAATGACCAACAAGATGCAACTATGTAGGATAATTTGTTATTCCTTGGCTGCTCTACATGTTTTGGGTGATATTTTCGCTCATCATCAGGAGCATCTAAACTGTATTACAGCTTCTGGTATGACACACGTCACTGCCGGCTGGTATCATGGGAGTGTTGGATGCTCCTGAGGATGAGCAAAAATATCACTCAAAACATGTAGAGCAGCCAAGGAATAATAAATTATCCTACACAGTTACATTTTGTTGGTCATTTTCGTATATTGTGAATTTGTTGGTCTTTAATACATTTTATGTATGTTCTTTCTTATTTCACCATTAAGTCTGTCAAACACAAAATGTGACAGTACTTCACCATTCACTGCAGGATGCCTGTGTCTCACATTTTTGGTTGGTCAGTATGCATTCATGCACTTCCTGTACAAAGTGCTGTTAAAAAACAAACAATTTTCCATAATGGATTTGTATGTCATTCCACAGCATCATGCTACCTACCATCACAAACCAAACATTTTGTCACTCTTTTATTTTCACCAGTTCATTCTGCTTAAGTTTCTTTATAGCTATTTGGAGAATAACTGGGAACATTGTCTAATCTTAGTTTTCAAGCATATGGGTATGTTTCAAAAGCTACATATAAAAAAATCTGATATTCTTGTAGTCACATAATGAAGAAACATCAATTAAAAATATTATATGCACAAGTTAAAAACACCCCTGTGGTCACAGTTATTAACTTTTTTGAAAAGGCTGCCATCTACAAACAATTTAAACTACCAATCTGTGGCTGTTCAACAATGTAAACCGCATGTCAACATTGAAATATACCAACGGGGTTCTTTTCAAACCAACAACAAGCAGGAACAGATATAGCAACATCCTGGCCTTTTAACATAACACAAACTGACATATTTTCTGTAGCACTTACAAATCATTAACAATTTGCATATTTTTAAGAGAAAGAAATAATTCCTTCAAAGTCTGGGAGCTGCTGCAATTAAAAGACCAAATCAATTTTAAACCAAATGTTACTAAATATACACAGAGTTAAGTAAGTACTTATATATGTTGCTACAACCTTCTGAAGCATACAATTCCACACGGCACACTCAAACAAAACAGATGTTAAGGGAGAACCTAATGCTCAAAACAGGCAGTAATTATACAGCAAAACTGTTGACTACAGAAAATGCGTAAACCAGAATCACACACCAAGCAAAAAAGAGTCCTGGTTACAGTAACCAACATGTAACAAGAGTCACTTATCTAAAGCAAAATGTTATTATGGGTCCAAAATGCACTAGCCTGAGTGTCAAGGCATCAATATAAATACAGAGGAATTCCTTTAAAGCAGATATTGATACTCTGAAAATACAGATATTTCAGCAGTCAGGGTGCTGTACATATTAGCAGTTTACACCAATGCATTCTGATGGAAAAACCTGTGACAGGACCTATGATAATGAAAAAAAGCTATGTCTTTTTATAACGAAATGAAAATAAGTGACAAGTGAACATTCTCTGATGGCTAGTTGGAAGTAACAAAAAATTACCTATAAGAAATTAGGTCATATTTGACAATCTGGCACTTGTCCACTTCTGTTATCACCACAGTAAAGGTTCTACTGTATATGTTTCACAGCAAGCTCATCACATATCAGCTAAAGCAACAGTCTGTGTTGTGAAAGAAACACAATATAACAGAGGCATGATTCTGAAAGGACCAATGTCTTTATGAAAGTTACTACAGTATCTTCCATTACCAGCATACACAAGTGAGCTTGTATACATTCACAGCACACAGTCAGCCAGTCTTACTACTTGGCTATCAGATTCATCATGCTGTGTGCAGATATTAAAATTGATATGAAAGAAATAAGTTGTCATAACATTACTCAATCAAATTGGCTCAGAATAAGATATTGTGCAGTACTTTTGCATTAGCACTAAAAAATTAAAAGTAAACTAACTCTAGTAATCAAACCCACTGACTTGACACCACTAATCCATCCAATCCACATCTCCACAAACCAATTCTCCAAGGCCAAAATTTAGAGCTACCAAACCAGAAACCTTCAGTAAAATTCATTCTGACATTTGTCCTTTTAGAATGCTGACACATGCTACAGGAGCCATAAACAGAGCCATACTTTTAGTCTCTTGAGTATTAGAAATGGCAAAAGTATATAAATTTTCAAAATAATATTCTGTGAGACATGATGTGTTGACACATTTGTAGAACAGCAATACCTCTCACTCATTACAATGAATTAACAACAAAAAAAAAGGACAAGTTCTTTGAAGCTGAGCTAGAGTCTTAGACAATGCATGTCATTAACCCTTTAAACACTGAATTAAATTCCATCTGCTATTTGCTGGCATTATTAGGAGCTCACCATTTTCTCCACGTTAGCAGGATAAGAATTAAATCATTAACCCTTAGGCAACTAATGTTATATATATATGGAGCACCTATTCTTGATGTTTCTAGATCACACACAACGACACACCATAGTCGGTAGGACTCCTCTGGACGAGTGATCAGCTCGTCGCAGAGACCTCTACCTGACAACACAAGACACTCACAACAGACAAATATCCATGCCCCCCGGTGGGATTCGAACCCATGATCTCAGCAGGTGA
>Ga0268261_10003735_pt1 | contig 11251 bp, 9 predicted proteins | sample TergutNc150P1_FD_190353 | JGI IMG/M metagenome (GOLD analysis project Ga0268261, IMG submission 190353) | Nasutitermes corniger P1 segment gut microbial community from laboratory colony in Florida, USA - Nc150 P1 (SPAdes) (version 2) | ecosystem: Host-associated > Arthropoda: Insects > Digestive... | reverse complement strand
ACATTCCGTCTACATCAGACTTGATAACGTTTTTGGAATCAAGATGCAGAGCCCTGGAATTACTGCAGAACACCCAGTCGGTGAAGACAGTTACTGCCAGTCCCAGGCAACCACTAACATATGGAGGCAAGGTTAGTAAACTTTCATATTCAAATGTTTCACAGACTCAATGAACACTGTGTAATGGTTCACACAGATTGTTTGTGAGACACATTTGTCAAATTGCAACCAAGGCAACGGTTGAACTACGCCAGACAACAAAGATTGTGCTTAAATTGTTTGCAACCATTTTTCAAAAACCACACATGTTCAAAGAGAGTGTGTCGCAAATGTAACAAGAGACATCATACCTTAATTCACACAGACAGCCAAAATCAAGCAAAGAGAGATAGTGGGTCTACAACAAATAATAACTTATCGGCCAACACAAAGGGTGCTACAGTGGCAGAAGTTTATACTTATCGTACATTGAAGGTTAAATCCAGAAAACATATTTTACTAGCAACAGCCATTGTTGAAGTTAGAAAAAAATCTGGGCAATATGTAACATGCAGGACATTGTTAGACTGTGGCTCTCAATCACACTTCATAACAGAGAAGTGTGTACAACGTTTGAGGTTACCAAGAACCCAGACACATACATTAGTGCAAGGAATAAGTAATGTAAGCACTGTAACACAACATAGTGTGTCAGTACATTTAAGAACCAGACACACAGATTGGCACACCACACTTGACTGTGTTATATTGTCTAACATTACTGGGACCACATCACCTACAAGGTTGGACACAAGCAGCTGGAAGATCCCCACGGACATCAACCTGGCTGACGATCAATTCAACCAACCAGGAGACACTGACCTCCTCATTGGAGCTGACTTATTCTACGAGATGAGTCAACCAGGCAGACGTACACGCCCTGGAAACTACCCAGTACTTCAAGAAACATTTCTTAGCTGGACAATTGCTGGTCGTACCCCGGCAGACACAACTGTGGAGGATGTAAAACGTGCATTTCTCCAACGAGAAACCAGCAAAATAGAGTACATCATAAAACATTTCTGGGATGTGGAACCTGTGAAACAATCCACCAGGATAGTAAAGCACCAAGTATGTGAAGAACATCTTCACACACACAACCCAACAGAGGAGGGAGTAGTTGTGGACAGACATCCAACCAAGATGGAATCCATTCACCCTGGAACTTCTCGCTTCATTGCAAAACAAGGACCACATACTACCGACCGCAAGCTGAAACGAGGTCCAAACATGAAGGTCCAGGACCGCACCTTCATGAAGAAGCATGAAGAAATAAGTCACAACAAGTCAGTAAAATTCCAAGAGGGGAAAAAGACATTTTACTTCCTGCCACACCAACCTGTCTCCAAGGAAACAAGTTCCACAACAAAGACTGGAGTTGTATTTGATGGAGGTGCCAAGACTCAAATGGAATGTCATTAAATTACATAATTCAAGTGGGTGCTACTGTCCAACAGGACTTGTATTTAATTGTACTGCGTTTCAGAACCCACTAGTTGTGCTTCACAGCTGACATAGTAAAGATGTATTGTCAGATTATTGTACATCCACAAGATAGAAATTTACAAATAATTTTATGGTGATACTCTTCTGAGGAACCCATCCAAGAGCACATCAGACTGCACCATGCAGGGCCTCAACTGCTAATTGCCTCACTTCGTGAAAAATTTTGGATACCATGGATTAGAAACGTGGTGAAAACAATAATGCATCAATGCCTAACCTGTTACAGATTCAAGGCACAGGCAACACACCAACTCATGGGCGAGCTACCATCAGCGCGAGTCCAACCATAGAGGCCACTTCTCACTAATGGTGTTGATTATAATGGACCCATTGTACTAAAACTGGGAACTCCACGAAGCAAAATTATAAGAAAGGATTATATTGCTATTATGGTCTGTTTTGTTACAAGGACAATTCACATTGAGGTTGTCGCAAGCCTCACCACTGAAGTATTTCTTGCTGCCTTCAGACGCTTCATAGCGCGCAGAGGAAAACCACGAACCATCTATTCCGACAACGGTACAACTTTTCAGGGTGCAGCCAACCAGCTTCATGCAATTTACGACATGCTCCGATCTTCATCAGTGATGGCACGAGTCCAGGACTTCTTGGCCAATGAAGAATGCGATTGGAAGTTCATCCCAACACATGCCCCACACTTCGGAGGATTGTGAGAGGCAGCTGTTAAATCCATGAAATACCATTTGAAGAGAACACTGGGCTCTCAGATTGCCACCTATGAAGAACTATGTACACTCCTCGCTGAAATTGAGGCCTGCCTGAATTCTAGACCTTTATGTACCTTGTTTGATGATCCCTTTACACAAACATATTTGTCTCCTGGACATTTTCTAATTGGTGAACCCATCACTCAATTACCTTCCCGGGACTATGTTAATGTTAAACCTCATAGTATTTCCAGGTGGCAAAAATACCAAAAACTTCAACACTTTTGGCGGAAGTGGTTAACCGACTACATCCAGGGTTTACAACAGCGTCAACGCTGGCAGATAAGAAACCCCAACTTGCAACCGGGAGACCTAGTCCTGGTGAAAGACGACAACACGACTCCACTCCAGTGGCCCACGGCTGTCATTATTGACACTCATTCGGGCAAGATTAACAATGTTCGTGTAGTGACCCTGACCCTCCAAACTCCCAAGGGAATTTTCAAGCGTCCTATTACAAAAATTTGCCCTTTCCCAAGTGTGATTAATGATTGAGGAGCTCATTGTTGTGGGGCAGTATGTACACGTATAGGGCAAATTTTGTGTTTTTTAATTTTCTTGTATTTATGTGTGGTTGCGCCATTTTGCGTAACATGGAGGGACCTTTCTATATTACGTTAAATTGTGCAACATACGACATGGAAACCCTTTGCATTGTGTCAGATTGTGCAATATGTAAATATTACAACCCTGTACTGTGTCACGAGTTCCGCAGCGCGCGCTATAATTGCAGTTTAATCCAGCTACTTCTATGTGCTGAAGAACTTTCTAGAACACTTTGATAACGTGACCACGCGAGTCGATACTCGATCGCGTCCTTTTGCCTTGGCACACTACTAGCTGTCACTCATGCGTAAGGACGTGTTGCATTGCTCCGTGCAACAATTGAAAGCCGTTGCTCCACCAGTGAAAACGCAATTCTGTTTCACACAAGTGTAATTGAAAGCCGTCGCTCAAACCAGAGGACGCATGATGCAAGTGTAATACTCACAACGTGATATTTAATGCTACGCATAGTGTAATCACACATGGTGAACTTACAGTGCTACGCCTAAATTCAGTGTTTATTACTCACAGTTCTCATGATGCCAATCATCGGAACCATTTTCCCAAGAATTGTGTTGCAAAACATTTAGGCTGATCTTAGAAAAATAATTTTGTGTGGATTGAAATTAAACTTTATACCTTAACTATTAATCAGTGTAACCTAGGAATTTGACTTGTAGTGTATCCGCGATTGCTGTGTAGACCGGCGTATTTAATTATTAATATAATGTATGTCAAAATTAAATAGAATTAAATTTCCCGAAAGCAGGCATCAAAATTCTACACAGTTGATGTACTATAAGTTTAACAAATTTCATTTCCCTATAACTCAGCATACCACAGTGGTTGCCACAGCTTGAGCTCACTGTGTGACGCGTAAGTCTATTGCCCTGATCGGAATGCCTGATCAATCATTTTGAGTCTATATAATACAGAATAAGCAGGTAAACGTCCTCACTCGTTTCACCGGCGTTACATAACTGTTACTTTGGAAGAAGAAATTATTTAAATTACAGACGACGCTACAGTTAAGTTTAATCAGTGAAATGTTCGCGAAGATCTACTGCTTCGTAATAATTCAAGGTAAGCCGTGCTGACAACATTTTAAACTACTAAATTATTCCCTACCCGAGTTGAGCGGTTTCTAAACTAAATTTGCGTATATAAATTCTAAATTCACATGTACGGTTTTATTCCAAGAAGAAAGAAAAGTAATTTAATAATCGATGACCAATTGCCTGCTTTCTGAATTCATGTGCTTATTGACGGAGGTAGTTAATTATATTCATTTTATTTCCTTTTTAATATTATTACTTATATACAGTTTACCCTTATTAAAGTGCTTTTTACTTTATTGGAGTGCTTTATAAATTATCCTAAACTTGTCCGTGTATATAACCTGTAATAAGTGAAAGCAGCAAGGTTGGTTCATTGTTTATTATCCATTGCTGGACTGGTGGCAGCAAATAACTATCAGACAAATTACGACGGTGATAACTTAGTGTCCATCAGGTTAGATCTATCAGGAGTTATATTCCTACCCCGTGGGCACTACATTTCTATTCATCTATTTCTAAATGTTGGCGATACCAGAGCGCATACACGACCAATTCGACTTATGACCAGGTGTTCAGAATGGATACTGTTCAAAGTCGTGTATGAACCTTTATTGGCTGTAGTGTGTGGTCGATTATTGCATGTTGCAAAGTACAGCGCCTGGAACCACTTAAAAATGCCATGATGGCAGGATAGAGCAGGGACTATCAAACCAAGGTTCGAGACCCAGCCTTGGGTCGCGAGAGCCTACTGATAGGTGGAAACTTTTTTAAATACTTTTCAAATACTGGAGCAAGTTTTGCACATTCAATGCGGTGATGAGTAGATATTGATTTATTCCATATTCACGGATCCGTTCATCGTAGTATGATTCAGTAGAAATAACCAACAAAATGCAACCTTATAAAAGAATTTATTATTCCACCGTTCATTAAAGGCTCAACATGTTTCGAGTGGTATACCCCTCATCATCAGGACCTCTAACTGTATTTGCAGCCTCCGGTTTACATGCGCATGTTGTGACCGGCCGTAGTCTAGTCTGAGTGGGAACTCATTTATTTCTACTGAATCATAGAAATTGATACTTGTTTGGTCGCAAGGTCATTGTGATTTACGATTCTGGATCGTGGATAAAAAACGTTTTTTCAACTGAATCAACCAAACCAGATGCAGCAACTAATCAGGTTTATTACTTGTCGTTTAAATGCTGCTCAACATGTTTCGTGCGTCATCATGCCCATCATCAGGAGCTAAAACAACTGCAGTAGCAGCCTCTGGTTTACTGTCGGAGTTTGGTGATAGCAGTGCTGTTGGTCGTGGTCGGGCCGGCGGCCGGCCCGACCACGATCAACAGCTCTACTGTCACCAAGCTCCAACGGTAAACCAAAGGCTGCTACTGCATTTGTTGTAGCTCCTGATGATGGACATGAGGATGCCCGAAACATGTTGAGCTGTATTTAAACTACAAGTATTAAACTTGAGAAGTTGCTGCATCTTGGTTCATTCAGTTGAAAGTTTGATGTTGCACGGACTTGCAAACCCTTAAAAAATTAATAAAATATAAATACACGTATAATTTCTATCTTGTGATAGAAGTACCCGATCATGTATATGTCTTTTATGCCTATCGGTTATATTTTGCCGACAAGGACATATACATGATCCGGTACTTCTATCACAAGATAGAAATTATACGTGTATTATTAATTGATATTGCTGTCTGATACTTTCAGATTTCTTGCGTTTCTCTAGTTCAATTTCTGGCTGTTGCATCTCATTCTTACGTTTCAATTGATATTGTTTATTATATTCCGATTATCTACGTTCACTATCTACTAGTTCTTTTTCTGAATTTGTGGAAGCTTGTTGTTGCACTGCTGATTAACCAGCGCCTAGCCAGTTATCTATTGTTCTGTTCCCCCCACACAACCCACATTCCGCATTCCGCGCCCACACATGTGCACACGTAGCGCGTGTCAATGTAAACGTTTCGAGAAGGTTCTGCTGTGACGTCACACAATACCTGTAGCGGTAGCGGATGAGGTGACGTCACGTGTCTTAACTTACTGAATTTTTTTAACGTTTCCAGCGTTTAGCACTCCGCCTAAGACATACATGTCAAAAGTTTATTTCATCACTGATCTCAGCCTTATGGACACGCATCCTATTCCCTCATTTCCCACACCCTTGGGGATGCCAAAGGAAAGGTGCGGAGGAGGAACTTACATTCAGTAAATAGTTTGCTGATGTGGGCGTGCCTACCACACTGCAACACGACAAGAAGTCACAGTTAGAGGACGCAGTAGGCGCATTACATAACGGCCTGACACAACAGCCCAGCGATACAGAACGCGCTCCGTTATATAAACACCTCAGCAACGTTACCAACCGTGACTGGGGCCCTATCAAAGAGGTGTTATTTAACGACAACGTTTATGAGTGAGGTATGAGTATGTAGCTTTGGTAGAATGATGACAAGGGAAAACCGAAGTAGTAGGAGAAAGAAAAAACCTGTTTCAGTATTCTCCACAAGCTTAATCTGGACTGGCCTGGGACTGAAGCCGGCACTCTGCGATGACAGGCCGGCGACTAACCGCCTAACACATGGCATGGCCTTAATTTTGAAACTGTCTGAATTTCTGACAAATACATTTTAGCATGCATTGTACCAAGCAACTGCATGCTAAAATGTACTTACGGTTTGAAATTGTAACAAGAAGTGGCTGCTGATGGTTCTTGCGAAGTCAGACATGTAGCACAGTGTTACGTAACATTAAGGTGTTGTGTTGGATGGCAAATTTAGTTTGTTGTGATATCAAAACGGTGCATGCGAATAAAATTTCATTTTAACCCGTATACACCGTCCAGCTAGCTGCAGTTAGATATAAATGACTATAAAATTCAGAGATGTGCTCCTGACAGCCGTTTCCTTAATACAGATCAACACCTTGATGTTGTCAGATGTAACCTTTACTATCAATACCAATAGTGTACATATAATTTTAATGTGAGAAAAAACTTGATGTTCGTGGCCCCGTGCATCATGGCACAATCCATACAGAAAAATCCAACAAGATGCAACAGTTATTATAATTTATTATTCCACATTTATATAAGGCTCAACAAGTTTCGGGCGACACACCGCCCATCGTCAGGAGCCTAAAACTGCACTAACAGCTTCTGGTTTTTCATACGTGAGAGGTTGTTGGACATTTGGTTGCTAGAAGCTGTCAGGCTCTGCCTGACAGCGTCCAGCAACCACACGTCCAACAACCCTACACGTCTGCAAAACCAGAGGATACTGGTGCAGTTTTAGGCTCCTGACGATGGGCGGTGTGTCGCCCGAAACATGTTGAGCTTCATATAAATGTGAAATAATAATTTTTGATAATTGTTGCATCTTGTTGGATTTTTCTGTATGAATTGAGACAGAAAACGTTCACCTAAAAAGTGCATTCGTGTAGCTATATGTTTAGAGCCTAGACTATCATGTTACCAAATTCCACACCAAAATTTGTAACGGCTTGTTAATTATTACAGTAAAATAAAGCAGAGATTTCGAGCGGCCAACATTCTTTTGTACATTCTATCTCCTTATCTTTACAAAAGCTGCACATATGTCAAAGCCCGTTACCACACAAAACATAACTTCCCCAAGTTAAGTACCACCACGGCTGCAGGAATTCGAGCAATAGGAACATCGGTATTTTTCGCTATTAGAAAGTTAACAAGGGGAACGACGAAACGATGTGCGCACTCGGTATAATAGAAACTCATTAATTTCTTACAAACTACGATGAACAGCTGACAGGCATGGACGGATATGGTGAGGGCCGATATACCATATTTCTGGGCCCAAGCCAAAAGTAAATTAGAAAAGACTATCAATTTGCAGTCCTGAACTGAAATGGCACACACAGAAATGGAAGAATTTACATTGTAAATAGATACGACAGAAATTTTGATATACAAACAAGCCTTCCACCCCTCACCACAAAATGGGGTGGCCCATGCAGCGTCTCTGACTTCGATAGGCTTAAACCGGCTGTAAATATTGTAATGCCATAACGCCATAACTAGACTACATAAGTGGGTTGTTAGAAGCGCACGAGAGTAGTAGGGGTACGGATATAGCCCGCCTTGGTATTTTGTCAGGGTACCATTATAGCCCCCTGCTCCCAGATTTCAGGCCGTCTTGGCCGATGTAGTCGTGGCTATTAGACCATCGTGGTGATTGGTAATGGATGTGTTTTAATCATATTTACGGTTGGCTTCATGATAGTGTTGCCGGCGTATAGTTTGGTATATTTATCCGGTCGGTCGGCGGTGTACTGTATGCGTCGTATGAACGACTTCGACTGAATGCGAATGATGCAAGTCTGAGAGTCAGAGGTCTAGAGAGTGAGATAAGATGGTATCGGTTCGGACTTCCACTAGACTATCACATGATATGTAAGTCATGTCGTGTACACGTGATTATAGAAATTGTTATTGGAACTTTATTTTAAAAAATCTATACCAAGTAATCAAATTTTAATATATGTTGAGTTAGAGTGTCGACGCGTTTGAAACTGTAGAAATTAAAAAAACTCGAAATTTCTCAAAATTAAGAAAATTCATTTTCAACATCTCAACATTTGATGATTTTATAGTACGTTGTTGCACGTAGAAAGTAAGCGTACATTGACTGTGGAACATGCTCGAATGCAATTGAATTAAATGTAAAAGGGATTATGTGTGGAGAGTTTTGAAGTTAAGCCGAGACACTTGTAATGGACGTATGTTAATAATATCACATTTTATAACAGGGCCACCGTATAGTTTGGTATTTCTGTAAACTAACCTAACCCTCCGTAGTATTTGAAATACGCTCTGATTCGTTTTGATGGCTGGCCAACGTTTCTCATAAACTTTATTTTAAAATAAAAAACTGTCAGGTAGTCAAATTTTAATACCTGTTGAGTCCGAATGTCGACGCATTTGACCCTGTAGAAATAAAAAAAATTCGAAATTTCTCAAAATTTCGGAAGTTCATTTTTGACATCTCAACATTTTATGATTTTATAGTACGTTTTTGCATGTATAAAATAAGGTTGTACTGAACGTAGTATATGCTATAACGTAATTCAAGTAAATATAAAAAGGGATTGTGTGGAGAATTGTGAACTTAAGCCGAGATTATTGGTGAAATCGTGAAAATGCACACGACAGTGACGCATCAGGGATATAGAAGAAATGCGCTGCAATGTGAAAGGACGTGAAGGTAAGTATTGTAGAGGATAGCGGATGGATAGCCCTGCACACGCTATAAGTTGAAAAGGTCAGAAATCAGACTCGTGACAAGACTTAGAGACGTTTACGTAAACAAGTCCCGCTGCAGTTGCATAGATATGATGCAACCAAGTTAGTCAGCTTGCGATGCAACATGCGTTGGACAAATGCTTTTGTATCTTCATGGGAAGACCTGTCTACGTTCCACCAGGTTTTGTTAATTCGAGAATTTTTTTCAAGATTACATTCAGTTAGTTTGGAAATCAACTGCATCATCAGTTGCAGTATAAACTGTAAGTGAACGATTTTATTACTATTCTTGCATGAATTTAAAGTGAACCACAACATGGATAAGGAATTTTGGGATAGGTATTCCTTCATTCTAAAAGAAGGGGATAACTTGTTGTCATTGATGCTCGTTTACTAATAGTAGATTACAGAGGTGTAGTTTGTGTCTACAGTGTTGCCGTATCGATCTTTGCGATACTTTAGATATTCGCGGTAAAAAGCAGGTCCCTTGACATGTCTGACGTAGACGCAGAACGGGAACCAGAATCCATTTTCCTGCCACGTGATATCTTCAGGGAGCCAGTCCTGAAGCCCTCCATTGCAATAGAAACACGCCGTTTGATTGCTGCAACCTGTTATAGACCAGGACGAACATAAAAAACCTGTCCAACATATCGGATTAGCTAATGGAAACGATTAAAAAGCAGTTAAATTACCAACGCAGAAAATCCAGCCTCAGCTAATGAGACGGGTGTAGGACTTGTCTGTGCCCAGTCGATGTTGTCGAAAGATCGTTCACGATCGATGAGCGAACAGTAAGTTGGGTACTTAGGTCCGAGCAATAGATTGACGGCTTGTTTCAGGACGTAATGTTCTAGTAGCGCGCGGTTGAGGTATTCGTTTCCATGTGTGTCAGGCGCCACATCAACTGAACATACCCAAACATCCTCTGGCACAGTGTCCGAATCGGTACTGTTTTCCATGATTTTCCAACTCTAAATGAATTGTGTACGTACAAGTGCTTTTTATAGTAGAATGTAAATTGAAAATTAAAGTCATCTGGCGGTAGGAAATGAAAAGTGGGTGATATAAATAATAACACTGTCGTTGGCATTACAAAGCAAATTTATTTTAGAACAACAAGCGAGTACATGGTCGATTACATCATCGTCAAGTTTTTCAGCTCTTTATAGAGCTGCGGGTATAGGATATTCCTACGGTACGTGGGTAGAAGTTCGATATAATCGTTCGAAGCCATAGCGGACATTGCATACGTCATGACGTCCGATTCAGCGTTATTGTATCTCTTCAGTTGATTCACGATAATAGACATGATATTATCGAGGTACGGCATATCTTGCAGCTTGAAGGCGATATGCTTGCCGTGTTTGCCCAGACCTAGGTTCATCCTGGAGATTCTGTAAGTGCCCGTCGTATTTATCTTGAATCCGTCATGGACATCCCGAAATATAATGGATGTTGGCGCATAGAGCGTCACACAGGCGAGGTAGGTGTTCGGCCAGCGCGATAACATGCTGCTCCGTCAGTCTAATAGGGGCTGCTTTTGCCGCTTCAAATTCCAAATGAGCTGCATAGGCTTGAGTAGGGTAGAATGCCACAGAGACGTACTTGGTACGGTCCTCGTTGAGAAAAATACGCGGCGAAGCAGCGCTCGGTTAGGAACGAGCGTGGGACTGATCCCCTCTATGGGGAGCGAGCAGATGTCAATTATAGGCGCCCTGACATCGCTTTTAGATCTGAAGGTCTCGAAATGTGGGAAAGTGAACCACTGCCCGTCTTCTTCGTATTTGAGAGGTCGTTTCCATGCAGACATGGCTAGGTGGACTGATACGTATTTAGTCGATCATCGGTGTTTTATGCATCTGAAATAGATGACGTCGTTACTTTTTTATCCCAGAATTAAAGGCTGCAGTATGACGTGTATAATCTTTGGTGCACTTTACGTATTCTCTGGTCTTGAGGTGGTACTTTAACCACCCGAAGAGAGAACGCGCGTTACGCGCCGCACAACTCTTGTCGCGAAATTTGTGACATGGCAGGCTGCAGCCTGCAACGGGTACGAAGCTTTCGCGTGA
>Ga0268261_10003734_pt1 | contig 11251 bp, 6 predicted proteins | sample TergutNc150P1_FD_190353 | JGI IMG/M metagenome (GOLD analysis project Ga0268261, IMG submission 190353) | Nasutitermes corniger P1 segment gut microbial community from laboratory colony in Florida, USA - Nc150 P1 (SPAdes) (version 2) | ecosystem: Host-associated > Arthropoda: Insects > Digestive... | reverse complement strand
GTGGGTTCGAATCCCACCGGGGGCATGGATATTTGTCTGTTGTGAGTGTCGTGTGTTGTCAGGTAGAGGTCTCGGCGACGAGCTGATCACTCGTCCAGAGGAGTCCTACCGACTGTGGTGCGTCGTCATGTGTGATCTAGAAACATCAAGAATAGGTGCTCCATATATATATATATATATATATATATATATATGACATTAGTAGCCTAAGGGTTAACCTACACACACTTCGTCATTTGCTTTCATGCCTCTTACAACAGCACTGCATGTACTTTCAGCTCTTACCCTCACCAACACTTCCAGAACTGGAAGGCAACCCTTCAATGCCACCCCAATTTGTCAGGAGCATAACATCCCTGCAGTTTTGCATGAGACAGCTGCTTGTCCCTGTAAAGCACGCAGTTTCAGACTCTGCCACTAAATACTGTCCCGTTTCCTTTCTAAACATGCCACATTCTTACGCATATTGCACGTCTGTACGACCACATACCAAGTATGACAGTTATGTGTCAAATGGATAGATAGTACTGAAAGTTTTAATAATCACAGTGGAATTTGCAAGTGACCACTACTTTACTCCACAGCTTCCATGAGACGTGTGGGTGAGTAATCAGTCCACGTCTCTAGATGCATTACATTGCCTCTAGATCATTTAAGGTCTCAATACTTGGGATGACTGCATTAAACAAGTTTTCAGCATCATTTTATGTATTGTAGGGAAACTGAAGTAGGATCTAACAGCAAATTCCTGTGCAGTGACCCTATTTTTATTACAGACCGAATAATCAACGGAAATGGTAATGTCAAATGATCTAACGCCCTTGCAAAATTTAGCGTTCGCAAAATCGCGATCAGCTTCATCATGGCTGTCTGCACGGAACCTGGCTCCCACTGGACAGGTTTTCATTAAAATCTGGCAAGAGGTACTTCACATTAAGACCAACTACATTTCTGGTAATACCACAGTGAATTCTATATGTTTCAGATAAAAGTTGTAGGGGGGGGGGAATGACTTTTTTTGTCCAGTAACTTTTTTCTGAAAATCATGCAGTCTATGTGGAAAAATATGGTACTGCCAGACATGCCAAAAATTACAATATGGCACGTGCTTATTGTATGCTGATAACCACAAAGGGGCAGGAAGGCACACATGATGATAGGCAGGAGGGAGGAGGGGAGATAGAGACTATGCAACTCTAATGCTTGTACATGACAACAATGGTTACACGAATGCGTCTCAATGTTACAGCACATGCACATTACCTGTCTTGTTCTGCAGTATACAAAGATGGATTTCATGTTCCTCAATGATACTTTGGCAGGCAACTGAATTTACAATGACTCAAATGCAAGTTCCACTTTTCTGGGCACACTGACTTATCACAGATGGCGATTTTAACCTTTAAGAACCGTGCGTCCTATATATAGGACGGGCATACTGCTACCCTCCAATTGTTGCATATTATATTTTTTAACAAATATAAGAACTGAGTATTTTAAACATGCTGCACACACTCCGTTTTTCTCTTCAAAATGCCGTTTATTTCACAATGCTACCTTTTTTGGGTCATGTATTATTCACATTTTACATACAGGGTGTGCTAAAATTTAAATGTAAAACTCCGGTGCCAAAAGGTTAACCCTTATCTTGCTAACGTGGAGAATATGGTGAGCTCCTAATAATGCCAGCAGATGGCAGATGGGATTTAACTCGGTGTTTAAAGGGTTAAGCACCAAGTGCCATAAATTCTCTGTTTAATACATGAACCTTGCATCTCTACCTCCTACCACACATGCACTACTTTTTACTTTTGCTTTGATTGTATTGAAATTCACTTTTGAGCAGTATATAAGTAGTAGCAGTATCATAAGGGTAATAACCAAAACCAATATATAGATATTAGGATTTCCTTTGTAGGCTATGAAGTTTCTAAATGCAATATCCGGATAGAGTAGGTGGACTGATTCAGAAATACCAGACACTTAGGCAACTTGTCATAACCCAATGATACACAACTGTAAAGGAGACAAAACCTTACTAACCCTCAACAGACCAACAATCTGACACGTTAAGTTTTTACGAAAATTACAGACAAGCCATTTTTTGTGGACACACAATTTTGACAGTAGGTAGGTTTGTAGCCTAGCTGTGTAATAATGTGGTAATCTAAGTCCAACAGATTGTGTGGATTATGACAAATTACCATTTCACGAGCAATACGTATATGCATCATCATGTACTGTGTGCCCTGCTTACCATGACACAATGCCTCCATTCCAGCATCAAGTGAGGATCCCCAGTCCACTTGTCGTCTTTGCAGCATAATCGTGCCAGATCACCTTACACCGAGAGTCTATGCCTGTCATAAGCTGCATGCAAATACTAACAACTTTCTGTGTGGAGAAAAATGGCCCAAGAAAGCCTTGAAATCCTACATAATTGTCTGAAAAAATTTCAAACAGCCCCAAAAATGAACCCCAATGTTTTCTGTGCTAATCAATCTGACCCAAACCCAATTATTACTTGCACTACTGACCCTGAACCTCGCCTTTGGGCTTGGCTGGGCTATGCTGGCCTCTAGTATCTGGGACGCAATGAGGACAAAACATACGAACAAACCTCCTTTATTGCAAGAACTTAAAACTTATTTCTAGACAGCAGTTTTGTTGTATATCTAGAAACATTTTTCCCCAAGAGGCAAGAAATATACTACAACACTACAAACAACATTCATGCCGCAGGTGACTGCACATTCTGTAATATTTGGCAGTAAAGTGTGAAGGATTAAGGCAGAAAGTCCGCCAAAAGCATAGCAGGCAATAAACACGACGACTGTAGACGAACAAAGTGGAAGACCTTGGCACTTGCTGTCACAATACTATGCTTGCAAAATAAGATGCACTAGTAACAACTGCTGAATTTTATAAAAATTACACATCTTCCCAATGTAAGATCTTTATTGATCCAAAGAGGGGAAACCCTACTGGCAACATAAACTTGTTGCTTTCATCTGCATTTTCTGAAACCAACTGATAAAATCTTACATTTTTTTTTTTTGCATGTTTTTAATTCTCTTTAAATATCTAACATCCAAGCCTCTTTTCCCAATCACACAACACATTAACTAATGCCCGCATCTAGATAACTGCTCTTCTTATTTTTCCCTTCATTTCAGTATTGTCAAAGGAATGTGTGTCTACATCTGGGAAAATGGTCATCACTGTTCCAATCCCAGAGATGAATGAGGACAAGAGTGTGGAGACATCAAATATGAAACGTATATACAATTCCTTTGTCACTGCCCCCTCTTAACAGGCAGTTCATTCATTATTAACATGCAAAAAGCCTACATCCTCAGCATCAGCCACCACATTCCTTGCACAAAGAACTTTTAACAGATGTTAACATAGTGGTTCTGGTAAGTGAAGTTAACAGTTATCCAGACTGGGCTACAAACTGTGTAACACTCAAGTATACAGAGTTTCTTGCTCATTACACAAATTACTCTTGAGCTAACAGTCACAGCGGTATATCATAAATTGCAGTAAAACACTTCCATCGATTTATTATCTACATTTTGTATCAGTTGTGGTCAGCTACAACTCCCACCCATCTGCATCGAAAAAAACCCTATCAACGATACAAATGTCGTTCATGTCTTATATCTTAATTCCTTGGTCCCTGTAGGGCGTGGCGGCTGTTCAGTATTGTTATATACTATATGTTGATTACTCTGTGCAGAAGCTATGATTCCTAAATCATGTATGACATTTTGAAAATTACTGAATACAAAACATCTTTAGATGAAAAAAATACTTTCTCTTAAGCTAGTTCAACTGGAGGGAAGTTTATTCATAGGGTGCATAAAAACAGCAGTACTGTATATGAAACAGCAAGTCATGTGAAAATAGAATCAACCTAGCACATAACATTCTCCAATGAGGCACTTCCACATGTGATGGAGAAATGTGCTTCTAGTCTGAAGGCATATGTTTTACTTAATGTGATATATCAGTATTTCTATCACAGGCTTAGATGTAAATCAGACCTTGGAATTGCACCGTTTGATATCGGTAGTACAATGAACACCACCAAAATGAGGGCAAGCCACTGACTGGTACAGTGAAATGATAAGACACCAAACAAACAAGCCAAATAAACACACTGCTGCTACCAGTGTACTCATTCTATATACAAATGTTTACCATTCAATGATACCGCTTCATTAGCTGGGGGGCAGCCAATCAGTGTACAAAAAAAACTAAGTAATTATTTACCATGAAATCATGCTGCACTGCAATGAAAAGCCAATGGAAACATAAGGACAATATTTTAACTAAAATGTGAAAGAAGTTTTCACATACAAAATTTACAACTGACAACAATTCACAGACAATCATAATATATATATATATATATATATGATATGATATACTTCAATTCTGTTTTAACAAAATATCATCACTGCTTACCGACAGTTACGTCAGTTTCAAAATTTGATATTAGTTCTTATAAATTAACTGGAATAGCTGCATGTACCACATTACTAATGCATCCAGTTCATTCCACTTGCCTCACGCAACAGGAGTAACCAAGACGGCCATGATGGTCAGAAGTGTAGCGGCTCATTCACCACAACTAGGACACAAGTTACAGTCACAAGACTATGAAAAATTACAGAAAGCAGTGATGAACAGAATTACTCTCCCTACAATGTTATTAATCTACTATATGAAAGATTATACAATACAATAAAACCCTGGTGAACAAGGCAAGGAAATTCTTTGGGATCATATTTCATATCATGTAGCAGCTACCATTCACAGCACACCATACTTCCAAACAAACCCACCTCTGTTGATTACTTATCATGAATTAATGAAAAAATCTCCGTGAAAAAATCACAAATGTATGCATTACAGAATAAACTTACATTGTTGCCCCTCAAAAAGCTCTCAAAGGCACTGAACTCAAACACTGTTAAGGGTAAAATGAACCCAAATATTTGACCAACAAACTTATCTTCACATACATAAACAACATTCAATGCATCGTGTAAACCTAATCTGGTACACAAAGCTGTGTAATGGATGAGCTCAAATAGGCTCTGTATTCTGAGACATCTCCCTGGTCAACTGGTGACTGTTGCAAATTAGCAGCACTTTTTTTTTTTGTCTTTCTAGCAATTCAACAAATAACTTCAACTTTCAGGATTATGCAATAAAATATTCTTCAAAAAGATACTGGAATACTTTTAACAGAACGATGCTACATCATTCCATGGCAATTAAAATCAACTAACAAGAAACTCCATACACTTGAATATGCACCACTTCATTCTGTAAGAGGGTTCCACCTCAGCATCCACATTACAATTCAAAGTCCACGAGCGACACAAACATCCCTACTCTCACATGATGAGTTTCTTCACTCCAAATTTCACCTTGGCTTTTAAAATTCAGAGTACCTTTCCCTAATTTCACTTCTAACAGTCTTTTTCTGACTTTGTTCAACACTGTACATGCACACAGAACAGGACCATGGAATTTTGCTTGATGGTGTATCTTCGGACGTAGGGAAGACTGGAATGCTTATCGCTGTCCGAGATCTCCTTCATGCTTTTCGGCACCAAAGTTTGGTCCATGGATCCAGCATTCTCAAAGGATTCACTTCTTACTATCTAAATTTATTTTTAATTTTTTTTTTGTTTGTTTACTTAAATCCTAACTAACTACTTTTGAGGCTGAAACATAGCATTCTAATTAATATTTACAAGGAACTTGACAGTAGCACATCACGAAGGGAGAACACTTCCAAGTCAATGTGACCTTCCCAATCAAACAGAACTCTGCAGTTGATCCATCTCACACTAGTTTGCATGCTCTCAATATTTTATACTCATCCCTTTCTTTGTTTGGAGAGCAGAGAGAACATATCTACTCTACAAAAACACAGCACACTTTTATCATCACAACAACAAGAAAAAGACTTTTATGTTATTTTCACAAAAAAGTTGTGTAACAAAATAAACTTTTCTTTTGTAGTTATTATCATACTTTTTAATAATATTCTTTACTATTCTTCTTTATATGGCTTGGTTCCTGTCCCTATGATGTTCACCTGCTAATTCAGGCATTCTTGGGGAGTGAAAGGGCACTCAAACAGGCTGTGTGCATCTACTATGGATGCTGCTGTGACTCGTCAATATGACAATCCAATATCGACATCATTAGCAATAACTACGAAAGCAATGGGCAGTGTTCTAATCCTAACGTTTCGTTAAAACGAACTGCAAAGAATGATGATGCAACCAACCAAATAAACTTAATTCAACAAAATGAATACAATGGAACAGTGAGGGCTTGCTTTATACATAAGAGAAAGACGTCTTTTTACGGGATGATCATGACATCAATATCAACTTGCCAACTGAACAGACAGCATCTTCTTTTTAGGAACATCTATACGCAGCTACACCCATTTTGGAAACATATATATAGACACTAGGACTTCCCTTTATGAGGTGGTATAGAGAGGAAGAAAAAAAAGAAAAACTAAGGGCACTTAAACTTCACCAATATTTGGGGCACATTTTCTTCTCCATTATGATTGCTGCCTGCCAGACACTGCCCACCCGTCCGCTATGACTCAGCCTCTCAAACACTATAAACTACAAATCCTATTCTAATGCAACCTGCAGTTGCCATTCACGTAACACCTAACACGACTACAAACTGATTTTTTTTTTCTTTCACACAGAAAACATTAAACCAACACATCTGGACAAACACGACAACTAGTTCTCTTAGATTTACCGACACGAACTTAAACAACACACACGTAACGAAAGAAAAGGCCAGGCAACTTACATTCTATTGTACAATAAAACTGAAGAATCACCTTGACCTCTAAGTTCTACATATTTAGTTTCACATCAGAACATTAAGTGAAACTACCTTTTTCCCCTTAAAACCTACAAACTTCTTCTACCTCAGTCAGAATTTGTTTTTTAAAAAAGAAACAATGTTACTAATCCTACCAATAGTCCAATGTTCCTATTCTACATCTAATGGAAAAGCAGCAATGGCATCCAAATTCCACTCACATTTACATTTACAATACAAACTATTTCTACAATTTCTTAACTAATCCTAAATTCTAATTCTTGCACCAAGATTAATCAGGCGCAACTTTCACATTTCCTGTAAAGCTGTGTTCTGTAGTGTTCCTCACGACGTGGAAACACACAGTGAAAGTCTTTCTTTTTTTATATATATATGTATATATAAATCACATCATCATCTGTTGAGATGAAGCTGCAAGTTGCACACAAGTGTCTATTTATGTGATTATTTCTTGCACTTGAGAATAGCGGAATACAGTTCGGTCACCTCAACTAACAAATGTCTCTTTGTGTAAATGTTGTCAAAACCCTAAAAAAGTGTGTACTTCTGTTTTCTCTGTCTTGCTCTTATTTACGAAACACGTAATCATGTAAATACAACACACGGTTTTATTTAATATTCAATATGGACTCCTTTTGTGAGTAATGTGATTCTTAAAAAATAGTTACCATCTCACCATCAAATTCAGATGTACCAAAATAAACTAAATTTCATCAGTTTTTAACATTGTAAAATCTTTTCCGCACTTCTCAATACAGTAATACAATGCATGCACTATGGGAATATTAGCCCTAACTTCTAGGAAAACCCGATGGTTCGAAGGTTCATGTTGATAATGGTATAATCACTCCAGAACCAGATTTCTTAATGGCAACAACCTAAAGACCTGAGCTACTGGGTGTCACAACCAACAAACCAGATTCTGGGAAAAACTGATAAACAATCATATTTATACTATTAACAAATTCTCTATCAAACAATCATGACTTAACAGCAAGTTGGTATCTCTCAGACCATTACCAATTAACTATACAGTCTACAGCTGGTTTGTATTGTTTTTGGTTGAAAGCTGTTTTCTTAATACTCCATCAGTTTCGCACTGCCTGATGCCAGCAGCGCATTTTAACACCCACCGTTAATTTAAGCTATGATTTCCACTAAGAAATCTGCGCAGATTTCTTACGACTTTAAATGCTTCTTGTAACATGAAAATTATGCAGAAATCTATATTCACTTTTACAAAATAAAGTCCACAGTAACGTACGGTAAATAGCCAATGGAGGTCGCATTTCAAGTCCTGTTAAAAGTAACATTTACAAATATGATTCAGTTAATTCGGAAATATCAAAACCTCTCACTACAGGATCAGTGTTGTGAAATATCTCCATCAGCATCCACACCTGTAGTTACATACAGAACTAGGCTCAATACTAGATCAACTTAATGTACATTTTTTGAACTGCTACAACACTGAAACAATTAGCAACTAGGAGATAAATTTGGCTTCATGGTTAGTATTTTATAATACATATAATTATTTCCCTGTCTTTGAATTATCATGAAAAGGCACAATATCTAAAAAAAAAAGTCCTTTAAAAAAGAACTAAATAGTTTAAAAACTCGTTTCACGTATTACTGATATTATTATAGGCATTTTCATAAAAAAAAAAATTTTCAACACTGGAAAAACTCGGCACTAACAACAGTTAAAGTCGTAGAAAAATATGAAACACAAACCAAAAAAAAAAATTACTATAAGGCAACAAAGTTAATGGTTGCCATTTGATTGGAATGTGAGAAAATGAAACGTATGCTTTGTTAGGATCTCCATACAACATTGATACACCATTTTGGTATTTTCAGTTCTGCTTTTTTTTTTTTGCCCCCCCACCCCCCCACCCCCACCGGCAAACAAGGCCACGCATCTCTGGCCAGTACCGGCAACTCAATCAGCAATATGTCTCTGGAACTGAGGAGATCTCAGCTGCATGTAAATTACAACCTCCTCAACACCACAGAATTTAAAGAGTCTGCCAGATGATGAACCATTCTGAATAAAGACAAACTCTTGGTTACACAAATGTCCAATGTTTACATTTACGGTTGACATGATTACTCCAACAAAATTCCATTTTCATATACGAAAAGTCAGTTACAGTACTAACAAAGTCAAGTCTTAATTTGGTAATTTGCAAAACAATGATTATAAACAACAGACTGATTAAGAATTTTGATAACCAAACACAGAGTTCACATTTTGATATTAACATCCTAAGATTATTCTACACAAGAAACAATACCATTCCCATGTACAGCGCAGGTGCAAACAAAATTCGTATCAGTATTAGTATCGTTATCAGCGGAGACAAAAAGAAACCTGTACAAAATTCAACTAAACTCGTTTGAGTTTCAGCTTTGGAAGGTATGTCAGAAGAAATCTCTGATGTCAGCAGCATTTATATTTTCTTATTCTGAAGGGTTAACATACCCTATCCTAATTAGACTTTTCTTTACTCCACTTGTATGGTTCTAATATGTTCCACGGCATCATTAACTACAAAATACCAAACATGTGTATGTATTCTGCGAAGAATGTGTAAATATGATTAGTGAGAAACAGCTAAGAATGTGCTACAGCGCAAAGTTCACATTGTGGATTAACAAATATTATTCTGGTGCCATCTAGAAATGTGTTCTCATTACGGCACGTTGGATATCATCCAGCGCACACACGCCTCATCAGCAAAACCCAAAGTTCTGCGAGTGGCAGCAAATATGAATGCAGTAAGTGTCATGAGTCAAAAATTCTGGGCCTTATGCATGTGCCTGTGGTACCGAGGATGAAAATTTCAACCTCCACAAAAATTTCAACATCTTATAGCATACAAAATCTGTCAGCAATTTAGACGAACTACACAGCCAACCATTTAGAGGCAACTTTTTCCCTCTGTTTCAAGTCATGCAATTTACCCATTAAATACAAGGTGTTCTGACTAAAATGGATTGGCATTGCAGGAATTGCTGGCACTTCCTATCACATTTCGGCCGTGATGCATCTAATCACAACTGGCCATATGTGCAGGTCACTCCCTGATTGTATTCCTCAACTGTACCACATAATACTCACGCTAATATCCTACAACAATGCAAAGGTTCATAAAGCAGCCGTATGTTACAATGGAGAGAAAATCCATAAGGAAAAGAAAAACTGACCATATCAAATACAAAATTTGTTCTCAGCAAGGAATATGCCATCTTGAGAAAACTGTGCTACATTCTGAAATATAAGGTACAGCATAAAGCATAGCGGATAAAAAGTCGACGCAACACAACGCACCAGTTCAATTCACTATGAGTGTTACAGACCAGTTTCAAACATCAACTGTAGGTTAGTCGACGGGAAGCCAAACTGTACCGCAAAACTGTTTTCCAGAAATTTTGAAATTTCTAAACAAGTAACCACTATGTCCCTTGAAGACGAAATATTCTGTCCTTCAATGATGATATGTTTCATATATGGCACTGAATGCTAAACCATACATTACTGCCATGAGTGGTATTTTATCAGTTAATGTTCAAGAGCAAGTAAATATTGCTTGTAATGCCATGGAAAGTTTGGCATGCATTTCCCATATTATCAACCATTCTAGTGCAATTCAAAAGAAGCTAATTGTAATAATAATAATAATAAAAAAATATGATACAATTTGAAAAATTGACAGCATAGCTAAACATATCGCCACACTATAATAAAAAAAATAATTAACTATCTTACTATATATGTTAATTTTGTTTCACTGATAAGCAGATGGTGGCAAGTCCGGGGTTGGTTCTAGAATGTGGCAATTCATGCTCTTCATTCTCCCACAGTTCTTCAAACTGACTGGGTTATTCAGGTCACGTCTCATCAGGAAATCTCGTCTTTCCTTCACAATAAAAAAATCCATCCATCCAAATCGTGACATGGTTCCATTCTTTTGCCAAATGGATTCTATAACAGTCCTAATAAAATCTGAAACAGAAGAAGCAACATATTATATTTTATAAAATCAAAAACCTGTCTGCACCCAATGTGATATCTCACAGTAAACAGGAAACATTAACAGGAACCTGAAAACACAAACTGGAAAACTTAACACATTGCGGACGGGTGACGCAGATTTGCGTTTTTAACACGGTGAAACTCGGTACATCTGCAAGTTCTCCTTACTGCCACTCCACAAGGGGGAATGTTTCCAGAGGTATCACACCCTCGAGCACTACTAGGGTCTTTGGTGAGTATTTCCTGAAAATTTCAGTTCACAAAAATAGTTAGCGAATTTGTTATAAATTTTTAAAGAAACAC
>Ga0268261_10003733_pt1 | contig 11251 bp, 10 predicted proteins | sample TergutNc150P1_FD_190353 | JGI IMG/M metagenome (GOLD analysis project Ga0268261, IMG submission 190353) | Nasutitermes corniger P1 segment gut microbial community from laboratory colony in Florida, USA - Nc150 P1 (SPAdes) (version 2) | ecosystem: Host-associated > Arthropoda: Insects >... | reverse complement strand
CCCCCCAAAACGCAGCTGAAAGGGACTCGATTTGAGTCATCGTTCCGTCATTTTCGCAGAAAATAAAAATGTTATGTGTGTTGCGTATACACTCTCACTTACATGTTGGCTGCACGCGACTGATGCTATCTGCTGGCGGAAAAAAATCCATATATGCACATGAAGGTCCCCTCCACCTCCCTACCACAGCACACCTCCCGTGCTTCATCAGTTTCCACGGAAAAAAAAATCACGTTGGATACTTTTGAACAGGCCTCGTATATCCAGCTCAGCCCCTTTGGTGCCAGAATGAAATGCCCAGTGTGATCTGCAGCAGACCTGAATTTAAATAGGGGCTGCGCAAGAGCAGTCATAATTATATAACAGTCAGCATTTTGAGCATCACACTGCATGTTACAAATGTACAAATTTCAGCACTGGAGGATTAACATCAGGGAGAGATGTATAATGCTGTCTGAGTATCCAAAATGATACTCATTAAAAGACCTTTTGCAAGCAAAGTAGGGACTGGTTGGATTTATGTGCTATCAGCAAACTGGTACTTTTCAAACATCATATGAAAACGCAAGTTTTAATATAATATAGTCAATGTTGATGTGTTACAGGGAGGTGTGAATGTGAAGTGTGTTCAATAGCACACACTTGTGAACATAGTATTAACTGTTAGTAGCATGCTGTTCTGAACAAGAGTATTGATCTGTCAGTAGCATGCTGTCATGAGCATGTCATAGTAATGAACTGCCAGTTGCCTGCAGTTGTGAACATAATATTGAACTGTAAGTTGCATGCTATTGTGAACAAAGTATTGAACTGTCACTTGCCAGCTGTTGCAAACATAGTATTGTACTTTCAGTTGTGTGCTGTTGTGAACATAGTATTGAACTGTCAGTGGCATGTTCTTGTGCACACAGTGTTGAACTGTCATTGGCATTCTGTTGTGAACATAGTAATGAACTGCCAGGTTCATTAACCTTTAAACAGCCAGGTGAATATTTAAATTTTAGTGCATGGTTTATAAAAATCAGAGTATTATTTGAACAAAAAAATTGTGAAATAAATTACTTTCATGGAAAATAAAACAGTTTATGCAGTGTGTCTTAAAAATGTAGTTATTTTCTTGTTGCCTAAACATATAAAATGAGTTTCTGATGGTGTTTTTGTACATGAGTTTGCATGGAAACATAGGTCATTATATGTTAAAAGGTGGGTAATTTCTTGATTACCTTTGCTAGGGCTCTTTTACTCATACTCAGTTATATCTGAAATGTACTTGGAAATATTAAAAAAAAATCCATTTTAAGATATAACACTTTTCTCTGAATAAGCAGTTCTGTAAAATACATGTATAATATACGTTGCTAAGAAACATTTTATCTCAGTTATAATCTTCATTTTCTGGGACATGAGAGACAGGTAAATGAGACCACTAAACATATACATATAATTAGCTAGATTTGGTACAGCTTTCATTATTCTTAATTTGTGTGTTTACAGAAATTTAAAATTCGTATTGAAGACCCTCCACGGCGTAAGGACATGGTGTTCATTGGTGGGGCTGTGTTGGCTGAGGTGATGAAGGACCGAGACACATTTTGGATGTCCAATGAAGAATATCAGGAAAAAGGAGTTGGTGTGCTGAAGAAACTGGGAGCCAGAGCCAGCTAAAATGGTTTCCTTGAGGAAATGGGTGTAAATTTGCTTACAAACTGATTGTGAATTGTCTGCATTAGCAGCCTTATCTCTAAGTAACATGCTTATGTACATTCTTCAGTGTCACAGACTTGGACAATCATCCAGAGGAGTTAACTCAGTGAGCCAATATAATATTTAGATTTTTACATAGATAATGAAACCAACTTATCATTTTTATGGATACAGGAACTAATAACAAAATGGTAGAGGCTGTGCTTCATAATGTTCAAGGGTCAGTTAAAAAATAAGTTTATTTTGCACATATTTTGGGTTGTGATAAGAACAGTTCAGATTTAATTGTACTGGTATCTTACTGCTTTTCCATGTAGTCCCAACTGCATCTGAGACATCATACTGTAACACAAGAGCTCTTCTGTTCCCTGTTGAAATTCATGTCCTATATTGTCAGCCATTGTGTCACAACTGCTTCACTTCACAATCACTTTTAAATTTTTGACTGCCAAGCTTTTGCTTCAGTGCTGGCAACAAATGGTAATCATTTGGGTTGAAATTCCCTGGCATAATCCATTACTCTTTGGGACATTTTTGGGTACCTGGACATTCTGGAATGTGTGGAAACGAAATTGCCAGTAAGTCCAAAGTGTTGGCTTGTTAACCAGCATATGACATGGCAGAGTCTTACGAGCAATGAGAGACAGGCTCAGGAAGTGATCATGAGGCCCTAGTCCTGCTGTAAGATTAGGCTACTGTTCTTATATAGGATGCAGTCCAGGGTAGTTACTGGCCTGATACTGGACATCACACCCTGAGAAGACATCTCTACCTAAAGGGGCTAATGGACAGTTCCATGTGTAGAAGGTGTGGGGCAGAGAAGGAGACCTCAGCCCACGTTTTCTGTGAATGTAAAGCTTTGGTGACACTGAGACATATATATCTGGATTCCTTTTTCTTGGGCCCTGAGAATGTCAGAGGTGTCAGTCTGTGGGCAATATGGAACTTTCTTAAAGGGGCAGGGCTCCTATGACTTGGAGTTCAGTGTAAGGGCCACAGAGGGCTTGTTAAAGGCCTACATGTTTCAGGATCAAAAGGGCTCAAACCCATTATCTTTTCTATTCCATTTTTCCCAGATACAATAACAGGCATTATAGGTTTCTTAATTACAAAATTTTGTATGTTGTAAATGGATATCTGACTGACTCATATAGTACACAAAACTCCCAACAGCATTTCTTGCATAAGGCACATGAAATCCTTTACAACAGATGTGACAGCCACTCCTTGTATTTATGCATAATATGTAATCTCCCAAAACAATGCAGAGTAGGACATTGAGGGTGAGTAGCTTGCGCATTCGTAACACCAGATTGCGAGACACTATTAACAAAATAGCAAATTTATTAAGGTAAAGAATTTGAGAAGCAGATACGTACTTGATGAATGAAAACAAACTAGATTCCATTGTGAAAGGCTCCACATTACACAATTATATACAAAGTACTTGCCAGTGCTGCAGCAAATAAACACAGACCAAAATATTATCAAAACCATTCCAACTGTTCTCATGGTATGTGACAGCAAAGAACATCCGTTTGTTTAATTATCTCAAAATCCATAAGACTGAGTAAATTGTGTACTGAACGTGAAGTGCAACTTTTTTCTCTTTTTGTTTTGGTAAATGTTCAGGGTCAAAGAAAACAAAACAATCTCTTGTTTCAGTCAAACACAACAATATATATTTATTTTATTTTATCTTGACATGTTTCATTCCGTTGACCATTGTCAAGCCATCCTTACAAAACTCAGAATAAGGTGCATGTAATGCAAATAAAATTCATGAAGTTTGGGATTGCATTTAACTTACAAAATGTATTAAAATAATATAAAAGTGATTGGTTTTGGCCTGTGGTACATCAAGGTTGTGTATGATGTTAAACAAACTGTCAGAAGCTGAAGTGAAGTTAAAATATTATACATTTAAAAGCTTTACTATTTAAGTTGGTTATGCTTATTATTATTTATTTTGAGTCACAAGTTTTGGTACATGCTGTAAAACAGTTTTATAACATTTTTTGTATATGCCAAATTACATATGGTACATGTAATATTCTTAGTCTCTGTTCTGTAGATGTTTATCTGTGTCGATGATTACCTTGTTTGTACTGGTGTACTCCGTAATTTGTGTGTACCAAGGTAGTAACCATTAGTTGTTGTGTACTGGAGGATCAACGTTTACGCGTGTACAACTTGTGACAAGCTGTCGTGCGTATTCACCGATCCTTTGGTACACCACAAAAACTAATGGTTACTACTTTGGTACGCACAAATTATGGAATACACTGGTGTGAATAAGACATTCATCAACATAGATAAACACTTTCTGAACAGGGACAAAGAATTTTACATCTTCCTTACTTAAACACTTACTTAGTTACTTCCTCCATGGAGCAGGGTCCTTCTTGAGAAGCTAACTGGTTCTCACCTAGTCAAGAAATTTCCCACATTCCCACACCTAGGTTCATTACCGCATTCACAAGTGCCCACCACCTGTCCCTCTCCTGAGCCAGCTTGATCCATTCTATACCCCCACATCCTACTTCCTGAAGATCCATCATAATATTATCCTCCCATCTACGCCTGGGTTTCCCAAGTGGTCTCTTTTCCTGCTCAGGTTTCCCCACCAGAACCCTGTATATACTTCTCTGCTCCCCCATATATGCTACATGCACTGCCCATCTCATTCTACTCTATTTTATCACCTGAGCAGTATTGGGTGAGGAGTACAGATCATTAAGCTCCTCATTATGTAGTTTCCTCCACTCACTTGTTACCTCGTCCCTCTTAGGCCCAAATATTCTCAACGCCCTATTCTCAAACCCCCTCAGCCTATGTTCTTCCCTCAATACGAGCGACCAAGTTTCACACCCATACAAAACAACGGGCAAAATTATAGTTTTGTATAACTTAATCTTTAAATTTTTTGATAGCAAACTGGTAGACAAAAGAAGAATATTACATCTACCATCCATAATTTGGCGTGTACAAAAAAAGTAATAATCCTGGTTTACAGCCTGTACCAAAAACTTGTAACTCAAAATAAGTAATAGTAAATATGACCAACTTAAATACTAAAGCCTCTCAGTGTATAATATTTTAACTTCGTTTCAGCTTTTGACAGTCTTTTTTAACATCATACACAACCTTGATGTACCACAGGCCAAAACCAATCACTTTTATACTATTTTAATACATTTTGTGAGTTAAATGGGATCCCATACTACGTAAATGTTGTTTGCATTTCATGCACCTAATTCTGAGCTTTGTAAGGATGGCCTGATGATCAATTGACCGAAACGTGTAGTCAAGATAAAATAAAATAAATATGCATTGTTGTGTTTGACTGCAACCAGAGACTATTTTGTTTTCTTTGAGTTTGACAACACAATGGGATGTCCTCTAAAAAAAAAAGTTTAGAAATTTATGCTTAGCTTGCACTCATAAATGAATTTAGGTCTTCATTGTACATTATCCTTTATTTGTATCTACCTTATCCAAAACAGGAATTGCCTGAGACCTTCGGTGAACATTGTCTGTTCCAAATTTAACCCTTCAGTGCCAGCCTTGGTGCACCATGTGTTCATGTATACATTTAAGGATTCTATATATTTAAAAACCCCCCTTTTTTGGCAGCAGTTGGAATTTAGACCTAAATGTCATTGAAGGGCTGAAGAAACATGTTTCGGGTTACAGACGGATGGACATACGTGACCATATGAAATGCTTGTTTTTCTTAATATAATGAAGAATGCATGTTAATTGTAAAGAATGTTAAAAAAGACAAAGTGATGATCTCTGTTAACTGAAAATTTGTAATAGGTTTCAGTATTTCTTTGAAGTTGAAAAGTGAAAGTGCTCTGTATCAGTTGCCTGTCCTGGTCAAAGAACGAAAAGGCAGTTTGTTTATTATGGGGCCCTCTTAACCCTTGTTGGGCTCTAAAACAATGTGTAATGCTGTCAGTCATTAATATTTATCAGTATATGTATTGCAACCACTGTCATGCACAACACAATTTATAGATCCTCAGGTTACTAGTTTTAGTTTTTCAATTAAACCATTGTCAGACCAATTCATTATGAAGAGCAATACAGGAAAACTTACACCTGCATGTGGAAATGAGCATCCCATTCTCTTACAATATACATCATGAAAACTGGCATTAAAATACATGAATTTGTGTAAAATTATGGGATGATTATTAACACTATAGTTTTAAAGATGGTAGGCAATTTGTACTGATACATAAGGCACACTTTAGTCTATACTAGAGTTTTAATACCCATGCTATAATTTTATGCAACTTTCATGTATTTTGACACAAGTTCTTATGATGTATATTGTAAGGGAATGAAATCCCAATTCCACATGCAGGTATAAGTTTTCTTGTATTGCTCTTGATAATGAATAGGTCTGATGATGGCTTAATTGGAAAGCCAAAACTAGTAATCCGAAGATTTGTAAACTGTGTTGTGCATGACGATGGTTTGAATATATATAAATATAAATATATATATAAATATAAATATATATATAAATATATATAAATATAAATATATAAATATAAATATATATATATATATATATATATATATTTGACTAAGCACAGTGGGTATGTCTCACCTAAAGAATATTTTCTAGGTATGTAAATTTCAGAGGCGGTACAGGAAATGCAGAAATGTAGAAATTGTGATTCATACTCAGATTTCCAATATTATCATTATGAAATTTTCACAGGCTTTTTGTATGTTGTATGTAGTTAAATTTATATTCATTTTCAGTTTGTTATTATTTCAATGCCCCTCTGTTGATGGAAAATCACAGAGCAGTCAACATGACACACCTTAATGGAAAACTCCACTCTTTAGATCTTACCAGTATTTCCTTGTTGCATTCCACATCATCAGAGTTGTTCCTAGGTTTATCTAACGAGTCTTTGATTCATTGTCAGACTTAACAGTTTCATCTATGAAACCCAACATGTTCGATCCTCTTAGGGGTCATTATTTTGAATGTAGTCTTAACAGAATATGATTATTGCAATTAGTCTTACGTTACAATATTCTGAAATTTAACTAACTTAAGTATAATGTGCAACCACAAGAAATTTTCCCTTGCATCTCCTATAAAAATAATGTAATTCTTATTCCAATCAGGAACTGTTGTGGTGTGCTCTTTTGTGTCTTTGGTACTGTATTTGTTTCCTGTTCTTCTGGTGTTTTCATGTTTTATCCAGGCAATGGTCATTGTGTTATATCTGTTTCATTCACTTGTAAAATAGTTTCAGGTTATATTAAGTTTATTTTGCTTGAAGGTCTAACAATAAGTTGTGTTTTGCCCCAGATTATTTATGATGTGTTGCCTGAACTATGATGGATTCATGTTTTAGAGACTATCTTTGTACTAATGCTTTTCCTGTTTGTGCAGTGTTGTTCATGTGTGTATCATTGTATATTAACTCCTTTAACAAATAAAAGAGTGTGTTTCTGTTGCCTTTATGATTTATTTTGTTTCATGTTTCATTACAAACACCAACAGATAGTTTCCTGTTGTAATTATTAGACTTTCTGTATTTCAGTCTGTTTTGTTACTAATATGTCTTCTGTTGTGTGGTATGTTTGTTCTTTATGCTGAATGTGCAATGCATAGATTTATTTTATGGATGTGATTACTCACTGTGTCTCGTGTTGAATGTGTTGACCCACTGGACCCACATGTCATCTGTAGCGGCCCATGTATAGCAGCTGATATAGTACATTTTGCATATGGTTACCATATATCCACCACAAGAATGGAGCACACTTCCCTTGTATTTACTGCTAGAAAGAGGACATACAAATAGTCACAATTTAATGAAAATGCCATTTCTACATTTCTGTGCTTGTAGTAAAGTTTCTTTAGTACAGAATTCTGAGTGAGATGTTTGAAGCATGTTTTTAACTGAGTTCAAGTTATTCTGCATTCTGCACAGACATTCTGGAGATCAAATGCTGATATTGTGTGTTCTTATTTTGTGACTCAGACAATGAATGATGATGTAATATTTATGTTTTTCTCAAAAAAGTAGATTGTTGCTGCACTTTTAGTGCCATTGAAATATGCAAAATGTTTAAGATGTAACAAGTATTCAAAAACCATAACATTTGTACAAATTTAAAAATTTAGCCTAGTTAGAATTTTTCATGTCAAAAAAGATGACATGCCCAGGGAAAAGAAAACACATTCGAGGCTCCAGTTTGAGTCTTTTTTTTTTTACTGAGTTTGTCTACCAGTTTGTTGTTTGTCTTAACAGTAATGTGTATGTATGTATGTATGTATTCTTCAATAAATTAATGATAGATTGTGTATAGTTCCAGTAGTATGGTAAGGGTATTCATGTCTCATTTCCCTCCTTATTCTTATTTCTTAGTTCTGATGAATTTTCCCATTTTTGTTCCTTGTGTTAGGTTCTTGTATCCAGTATATTCATGTCTGTGTTTGATAATGCTGACCCCAGTGGCCAAGTGGTCTGAGGCGTGTGTCTGCTGTATTACAGGGATTGCGGGTTTGAATCCCACAAGGGGCATGAATGTCTCTTTCCTGTGAGTGTTGTGTGTTGTCAGGTAGATGTTTCTGTATAAGGCTTGCCCAGAGGAGTCCGAATGTGGTGTGTCTGTGATTGTGAAGCCTCGTTAATGAGGAGGCCCTGTCCCACTAGGGGCAATTGTGCCATGGGGGAAAAAAATGTGTTTGATAATATTCTGTTCAGTTCACTTTTGATTATTGTTTGGTTGGGTCTTAGTCATTCAGTGATTCCAGTTATGAAATTATGCATTCTTAGGTGCTCGTGGTTGAGGAGAACAATTACACGTGATTATGTCAGAAGTGTTGGGCATTTTAGATACCTGTTGATAGGCCGTCATTTGATTGTTAGTACTATACATTGATATTAGCCACATGTATGTGGCAATCCCTTAGTATTACTGTGCCCCCATTTTGAATCAGACTGTTATTCTTGTAACATACTGTTAATTTTATTGGTTATTTGTGCATTCCATTCTTAAGACTCATGTTAACCCTTTTGATCTCCCCAAAAAAGTTTCAGAGGACATACACATGTATCCAACCTAATCATATGTCAAAGGATGCATCATGACACTCAGCAAGGAAGAGAATATTGAAAAATATTTCAAGCTGACTGACCTATAATTAGAATCCTTTTGTGTAACCGAATAATTTATTTTGGTTGTGTGAATGTACTGCTAAGAACACACAGGACTTTCAGTGCCATTACATTCTGAACTTCATATTTTATGACATTCATTAGCCTTCAAGGCACTGTTCGAGCTACTCTTCTAATACTTTTCACATCCATGACCACTGTTTTACTGATGTGTGATGGAAGGAAATGTGACCTGTCTGACATATTTCTGTTTCTGTAACCCAGAATATGCATGGCCATTATGCAGAATGATGACAGGGCCTTAAACCCGCTGTGCGTCATTGTTATTTTGCTGCGCAAAAGTGGTACGTTTGCTGGTTGTACTAGTGTTGTACTGTTCCAGAAGGATGTGAGCTTTTTGTGAAATATTGAAAAACAAGCCGGAATAGAATAATACATTAAAATGTTAAAGAATAAATTTGAGTTCAGAATGTATTATCAGATTTGTAAGAATAACAACTGCAACTGTTTCTCCATATGAGTACGTTGGACAGATGGAGATTGGGAACGTTTATCCATCAGCGTGTACAGAAACAGAAATGATGGCAGGAGGATCAGAAGGGCGGGACCCTTGTTCAATTTTACTAATTCTACTTTGTAGGAGATGCCAAGAGTTAAAATAACTCCAGTTTTCTCTTTTCAACAGTCTCTTCATTATGAGTGTGGTCTTATCATCTTTTATGTTTGATGTGTAGGTCACCAGCCTATATTCAAGGGTGACAAGTTGAAGCATATCATGATGGAAAGTGTGCTGATCGTTCGTGCTTGCAAAATCCTGAGTTTGTGATGTAGTAGGACATGTCTAAAATGATTTTACAGAAGGAAACCTTATGGATAAATCCTGTCCACATGTCTTCGTGCTGTTGAAATTTCCTCCCCAGTGTACGTTCCTGTATTTTTTCCAGTCATCCAGCCATTCTGTTCACATACATGTTGGTGGTCATGATGTGAAATAAGTGACATGCAATATTGGCTGGTTGGTGCGGAATGCAACTGTAGGGAGAAAGAGGGAGTCTTGAGTGCCATAATTTGCCCTTGCATGGGGCTTCTTCAGATGTCCACATGAGAACTATATTCCTAATCTTAAAGAGCATGGTCTCATGTTCTATTCAGTTTTCATAATTGGCAAGATACTGTATCTGTGTCCAGCATTGAGCACTATACAGATATTTCATGTGTCATGCATGATCATACAATAATAGTAAGATACTTCTTCAGTCACAGTGATGTTCATCATCACCCACTGTTTTCACTTTGCTCCAAAATATTGGTACCTACTTGTGTACTGCGTAGTGTGTGTATTTTTCTTTTTTTTACTGTTCAGTTAAGAGTATGGATGTAGTTTCTCTGTAATTCTGGGGCCAACAATGGTGAAACCTAGTATGTGTACTAACTATCTAAATGAAGTTCCCAATTTTCTGTCATGCTCTTGCAGTGCAGTTCACTCCACTAGGATATACAAGTGGTAATGCAAGACCAAGTCTACATAATCAAATATTGATAGTGACCTTTTCAAATCCTCTTGTGCCTGTCATATGTAAGGAATTGCGAATTTTCATTAAAATTTCTAAGTACATGTTCACAAGTAGTTAATGTGGTATCTTGGAACACGTACCCAAGTGCGTTCTTGGGTTGTGAAATGTTATTCATATTACTGTATCAGATGAAGGGATAGTTTAGGTTAATCTGTTATAAAGCTGTAAAGATTTGCATTTATTTGCAAAGTTACATAATTCCATTTTTTTTACAGTAAGTAAATACTGTTATGTGAGATCTGCCATATATTTTGTCACTCACTCATTGTAGCGTACTTTTATTTATTTTCATTAACAGCAATCAGGTATTGTCCGTTATTGAACTTTACCAATTAACTTCATTCACTGTATATACATGGCAAATTAGGCAGGAAGCTGCAGCAAGGATGTTTGTCAAGTTAGTTTGAATGTATTTTAGTAGAGTTGACCACATTGGGATTTTGCAAGTCTTTTCGCTACAACTTGTATCATGTTTCCTGTTAGGTTCTGTGATTTCCCGAAGCGAGCCTGTATGGAATTCCTCCAGAGATAGACAGGACGTCTGTCCGGGATATGATGGTAATGAAGATGCGCCTATCGGTTGCTTCATTATGAATGATGGTCTATTAGATGAGGGTATGATTCACAAATAGAGGAGCTTGTTAGATCAAGGGGGGATGGTCTGGAATGAAGATGACGCGGAAATGTAAGTTATTAAATATCCTTGGCAGAAAGATTTCCAGCATGGTCTTGTGAGTGAAGTTGAGTCTGAGTGAAGAACACGATACGACGAGGTCTTTACCCACTGAGCTGTGTCTGTGAACCTGGGGG
>Ga0268261_10003732_pt1 | contig 11254 bp, 3 predicted proteins | sample TergutNc150P1_FD_190353 | JGI IMG/M metagenome (GOLD analysis project Ga0268261, IMG submission 190353) | Nasutitermes corniger P1 segment gut microbial community from laboratory colony in Florida, USA - Nc150 P1 (SPAdes) (version 2) | ecosystem: Host-associated > Arthropoda: Insects > Digestive... | reverse complement strand
ATATACGACATTAGTAGCCTAAAGGTTAATAATTTAACCCTTATCTTGCTAACGTGGAGAAAATGGTGAGCTCCTAATAATGCCAGCAAATAGCAGATGGGATTTAATTCGGGGTTTAAAGGGTTAAAGTCTTAGGTATGATACACATCAATACTGAGAAGGGAGGCAACCATGTTCTGGCCAAAGAAGGCATAGTGCTGCTTGTAATATGTAACTGCTATGCCCTATACAATTATGGCAGACAAGACGGGTGAAGTTTATAATGCTGTATATGAATACCAACTTTAAGTGCATAAAAAAATTGACATAAGATGACGGGAACCCTTGGATTAGTATGACTGCAGAGTTACACAAAAATGTAACTGGAACAAACAGTACATGTAAATGCATGTAATTTACCTTGACTCAAAAGCTCTGCATTTCTTAAGATGGTTTTACAGTAGAAACTAATTTAATATGGTATAATGTCTGTAATTTCTTGTTCTGTGATATTTGGTTACAGATATAAAAATTATTAATTTTTTAAGCATAAGAACACAGTGCAATTCATAACAGTCATTTGCCAATATATTTTGATCTCTTATGTCATTTTCATCAGCAGTTCTGCTGTTGTAGAGGCTATTATGGTATGCATTAGAGACAGCTGACATGTTACATCATTAAAACTTCAGTGATCACATAACGCTAGAACCTACCCCTGAAGATAATTGGAGCCACCACAAAATGTGAAGTTTGAGTCTTCCACAGTTGTGTAGCTAAGGATGTTGTGATCCTGTGTTAAGATGTTGTGTCACTGGATACAGTCTCAGTATTTTGAGGCAAAGCAGTTGAAATGTCCACGAAGAATTCTTCTTGGACATTCTGACCCTTGAAGATCAGGGCACTACATTGCCTGAAAGCACCAGGATCTGATTACCCATGGATGAAGCATCATATCGAAAAAGAATGGAATCCTGATTTTGGGAAAATGAAAAACTTAAGATTTTACTATAATGTGATGATTAACGAATTGATAATTTGTCTTCTAAAAATAGGATGTGTTGCAGTGTGAAAAAAAAAGCAAAACTGGCCATTTGCGTTCAGTGTACCAACGACAGTGAATAGGAAATGTGGGAGTCTTACAGGCTACAGAAAACACTGATTAAATTTTGACTAATTCATAACTGTCAAGGCAGTGATTATGATACAGTAGGTCGTGGTTATGGACTGAATATGATTATGTCATTAAACTAACTTCAGAGAGCAGAGTCCTTCTTCAGAAGCTAACAGCTGTTCAGTTCCTCAAGGAATTCTCTGTCTTTCAGGAAACCAAAATCTTCATTACCATGTTCACAATGTCCACAATGTGCCCTTACGCTGAACCAGATGAATCCAGTTCACACCCTCCCACCATACATTTTTAAGATGCATTTTAATATTTTCTCATCTATGTGTAGGTCTTTGGGGTGGTCCCTTCTCTTCAGGTGTTCTCATGAGAACTTTTTAAGCATTACTTGGTTCTCCCATGTACTGTTACATTTATGAAAATATAAAACAAATAGAAAGCAATCCCTAACGTCTTCTTATCCTTCAATCTTTTGATTGGTTGGCAGCTTTCCATCTGGAATTGTTGCAAGCCATTCTTTCCATTGCTGTATAACTGTCAGCTCCTGTGTTTCTGGTGACTTGCTGTAAATATTGTAGTCGAGGTCTTCCCACGGCCTTTTTTCCGGATATTGCTCCTTCAAGGACGTTTACTACAAACTCGTTATGCCTAACTGTATGCCCTATCCATGAGTGGCATCTATTTTTTTTAAATTTTCAAAAGTAATCTTTCTTCTTTCGTCCTTTGAAAAACTTCACCATTCGTTATTCTATCTGTCCATTTTATTTTTAACATTCTTCTCCAGCACCATGTTTCATGTGCATTTATGACCCTCTCTTCATTTTTCCCTAGGGTCCATGTTTCTGATCCATAAAGAGCAACTCTCCAAATACAACTTTTTATAATTTTCTTTTTCATTTCCAAACTAAGGTTATTCGAACAGAGTAGTTGCTTTTTATTATTAAACATAACTTTAGCTTCCTTAATTTGTTGTATTATGTCTTCTTTATTTTTCCCATCTTCTGTAAATATACTCCCTAGGTACTTGAATTGTGGTACTTGCTTTAGGGCATCATCATCCATTTTAATATGAATATTTTCAGGATCTTTGGAGCAAACCATAACTTCTGTTCTTTTTTCCCTGTTAATTTTCATTTCAGTTACTTTTTAAAATATCATCTAAGCTTTCTAATGCTCTTTTTAAATTTATTTCATCTTGCGCTATAATCGCTATATCATCTGCAAACCTTAGCATCTGTATTCTCATTCCCTGACGTCTAGCAGGTGGAAAGAAACATTAACCCTTTAACAATACAGTTTCTCATGTGCTTTCTGATTGGGGGGGGGATCTTCAGCTAATGCCATGTCTTGTGCACATAACAGACCCAACTTTGGTGCCATTTCTATAGTGGACATGTAGCCTTATTCTTTAAATGCTCGAAACAGAAAAAGGTTTTCTACACAGACATTCTTACTTTGTGGTAATCTGTTTTTAGGGCACTGTGTAATCTAGTAGGTGGTTACCAATGTTCTGGAGGAACATGTGTCCACCATTTTCAGGGTGAAGGCGAAGGCCACATTTTACTCCAAAATGTTGATAACTATCTACCAGACTAAACAGTCTTAAGCCAGAATAATATGCCTTAAACAGTCACTGCTGTGCAGAATTTAAATCTCATTAGCACACCTCATCAGAGTGAGTATTTCCTTGTTAACATATCCCACTAGTTCTTAAAATATTATTATATAGAATTAAAGAGCTAAGTTTTTTAATGTTCTACTCAGTCATATTAAACATCAACTGAAAGACAAATGGAAAACATGAAGGACACATGGCTGGAAGAACTGTTTTGCATATATCCAAAAAATGGTTGTCACTTATTCACTGAAATAAATTCTGGTTCTTTCTGAGTTCACCAAAGACTTATGCAATGGTTGCAGTCCCATGAGTGATGGCACCTCATAATTTTGTTGCTACTTTCATTTAACTGCCTTCAATTTTTATTGAAAATATGTAATTCTGCTAGCATTAATACCATTCATTTTAGCTGATGTATTAGACAATTTAATTACTTTTTAGTCTTCACTAAAATGACTAACTGAAAAAGTTATACGCAATCCTGCTAAATGAGAAATTTGCACAAGATAAAACTACACAAGTCAGGGGACACCATTTCAAGTAACACAGGAAAAAATATTTTGTACACATGGCCAGGAACATTTACAAAGAGACTTTAATGGACACCTACCCCACACACCTAGCTCTTCTGCTACCAGACCAATTAACTGAAATATCCTTTTACAGAACATTTTAGTATGAGAAGAGTGAAAGAGGATATTTAATTTTTTGTGTTCTGGTGCTTCATGCAGCAAAATGTTAGAATATAACAAGCTGATATATTTATATTAAACCTCTTATTTATTTATTTATTTATGTATTTATTTATTAATGACTTATTTAATGGCACTATCAGTAAGTTATATTATTGTCATTCACTGCTGGGATAGTAAATAATGAATCAGAAAGAATATGGCAGGAAGCAACGATAGCCTAATTTGACATACTAATTCAGCCCTTGTTTTGAGAAACCAAGGAAAACCACAAAACCATCAGTCACTATAGTCAACGTCCCTCTTGAAAAAAATTCAGGACTGTTATGTGCTTCAAGATATTAAATCACAGAAAAGACAAGCAAGTACATGAACCGATTCTTCGTTGTTTTTACACAATAACGTATTCTGATGGCTACAGTATGGCCTATTTTTTCTCCAAAAAAAAAAACACATTTCTCTTGTCATTGCATTGTCTTCAAATTGCAGTCAATATTATAAGGCTTTAAACAAATAACCAGAATGTCATAATGATTCATAAAAGCACAGAATCTCACGGTATTGTACATAAGTTTTAACATGAACTGTATGGTGCTGAAGCAGCAGCAGAACTCAAAGAAAACTGTTTATTTTTCTCCCCCTCCCTGATATGTTTCAGTACTGTCATACAGAAAAATCACATTTCATTAGTAAGACAACATAAACTGCTGACAGCACTTATAGTTTGCTTGAATGTGACACTATGTAGATTTGGTTGACATGTAGGTAGCAACATATGAAGAAACCCATTCACCAAACGACATGGTAGCACAGCCCAGTAGACCATAATCTTTACCACCATGCAAGCTTCAGAGCTGAGTAACAAGTAGGTTTGTCCCAAAGTGAATATGAAGCTGCCCCTGAAGCATAATGAGATTTACAAGATCACAACATACACCTTTTCTTTCCCCCTGTCACCAGTTTATGGATTAATTTTGAAGTTGCATAATTTATTATGAAATTTCATTTAAGGTAGGGTAAAAATTTTACAAATTTAGAACTAAATGCTCAAGTTAAGTATACTGAAATATATGATGATGTGTAACCATATGGTAAGTTTAGTACTCACCAGGCAGCTAAGATGGCATAATCCATCATCATAAAATATAAATTCTTACTGCATACTGATGTACATATATATTATGATTATTTAAATGACATGTGAATATATTTTGCTCATTTTTTCCTAGTTGATATTTTTGGATAACTGCTGGAATGCAGATACTGGTTTTAGAATTAGGAGAGGTTCTATATTGAGAACATGTATGTGTGCCATAGTCAATACCAGCTCAAATACATTTTGACAGTGTCAACTGTGACTGAAGGGACAGATTATAGAGCAAACCTGAATTAACATGATGACCACAGCATCAGCTGCTTCAGTGATGGTCACATTTTATGTAAATATATAAAAACCATGGCATTTTTATGTACCTTCTTCTCTGTGGTGATTACAACATATTTTGGATTAAAAGGATGTGTACAAGTTGTGTAATTCCAAAAGCCATCTCTTGATATTATGTGAGTGAGTAAGTGTGTGTTTAATCAGTTCCAAATTCTGAATATATTTTCTTTCTCTGAATCTTGACACTGATGTTATTCTTGGCATTACGTGATTCTGACATTGATATTCATTCATACCTTGGAGTCAGAACGCCTAAATATCTTCTTGTACTATACAGTTGCACAAATAATGCCTTGATGTACCGTGACAGTTGGTCATCACGCTTCATGACTTTTAGACCACATTACGCTGATGACTGACACTCAAATAAAAAAATCCTTGTCGCCAGCATTTTTAAATCAACACAATAAAACAAGATTAAGAAGTTCATTAAATTGCATGAATTATTTTTAATAGGCTGGTTATATTTCATTGTATTCACCTGCATGTAAATACATGGCCTGTAATATAATGTTATGAAAACTTGAACATATGAAGAATATATTTTAAATGTGTATTTTTAAATTTAGTAATATGAAGTGAATGTAAGTGACCATTACACATTTGACAGTAAAGCAAGTTGATGTACAGCAATTTTATGCCTTTGTACAGATTCTGAAGTTGTATTTTCATTATTTCTTGGGTGTGAAAGGGAGTAAAGATGGTTAAGTCAACAGAAGTGAATTATGGGGAAACAGGAGTCTATTTCGGAGAATATGTCAGGTCAGCATGTGAAAGTAACAAAAATGTATTTCATACACAGCTATAATTATATTCCAAATGAAGATCTGAAAATCTGTAAAAAATTACATTTGTCTCGTCTAAAAATTATCTTTTGCCGATTTTATTCTCTTTGTGAGATTTTACACTTCTGCCACAGCAAAGAGGTCTTCACTCTTTTGAGTTGTTACACAGTGTATGTTGGTAGTCATTTACTAACATTTTGGGACAGCCTAGATCCCATGTTGAAGAGTCAAGTAGTGTAATCTCATGTTCCGAAGTGCTGGTAAACAACTACCAACATACACTGAGTAACAACCCGAAAAAGTGAAGACTTCGCTCTCTTTACTTGTTGACCACCCAAGACTTTTTCTTTCCTACATAATGTACAGTTATGGAAAGAATTTTATATAAGCATCAATATTACTAATTTTTCTCTGCATATTGTGATCTCAAATTTCACACACACACACACACACACACACACACACACACACACACACACACACACACACACACACACACACACACAAAACTCTACAGTTTCTCAACAAAATATACAAAAGAAACCATGAAGCTGTCACATTGTTACAAACAATCATTCTATTCATGGAAGAAATGATGACTCTATTTCAATCGCTCCAAAACTGAGAGAAATATTCGAAGTGACAACTGTACTATAAGATGGTCAGTGCTTCAGCCTCTTTAGCATGTCAACATAGCACCATATACTGTCAAATTTATCACAGCATCCATACTTTGTTTGTGAATACTGTAGCCAATACAAAAATAACAACACAGATCCCTGTGAACAGGTGAGATCAGAACAGAAGAAAGTTGCACATCTTAAAGGTATTCTGCAAAAATGCACATGGACATCTGCAGAGTAATAATAAATGAGTTAAAAAAAGATGGTAATATTTCCAAAACCTACCAACTTCCAGAGAGACAGAGGAAATAGAATAGCGGCAAAATGCACAAAGTTTCAACACCAATGATGTATGTTTGATATACAATAACGAAGACCTGACAGTGATGCTATCCATGTCAGATGTCTGCGTGACTAGCAACAATAACAGAAACAGGGATCTGGAGCGTGAAAACCAGTGACATGTGTAGAGAAAGGAGAGACAAAAGTTGGGGAAAGAGCTGTGTAGTCCGAGTATAAAAATATATGAATTTTAGCAAATGCCACATGACTGGAAAGCAAATATATTATATGCAGAATGTATGAAAATAATGTCATGACAGAACTGCATACTGCTGCTATGCACAGCTCCACACCTTGATATCCATGTGAAACAGCAAAGCATAGCCATGTGCAGAACATGTCATGGGGTGATATAAACATGGATTTAGATGAGGAAAACCTACTATGGATCAAAAGTTTGCTATGAAATGGATCCCTCGGAAATGTTGCAAATTTAACGCTGACATACATCAGAGTTTAATATGGTTTAAACAGACATACTTTACCATTACTATATACAACGGAGAAGTTATGAGATCATGATTTTCTCGGGTGTGCCAAAGGACAATGATATGAGAACTGATGGTCGCATGTTTTGACTATGAATAATCAATTCTGTTGTCCTAGAAATGAATCAAGGAGTTCAGTAAGCCATTTCTTGAGCATAAAATCAGACAAAATGATAAAACTAAAAATACAGGTTTACTTGTACTGACTGTGCATATTCATACAGCTCTTACGTAACTTGCAAAACAAGAAGACGCGATCATAATACGTACATAATGCCCAAATATGACAGTCACATTCTCTCTCCTAAATACTGTATTAGTTCTTATTTCAGCAGCTTTAATAAGTGCATTACCTGATATATTTATGATTTAGGCCTAATTAACAGTGATGTCATAGCTTAGGTTATGTAGCGTTAAATGCCAGGATGATCAGTGAATTTTAAAGAATATGGAGAGACGTGGTACTAGCAGAATTTGAGATACTAACACAGCATTTGTTTGGATGTACTGACACAGCTACAGAGAAGGTGTCATGACAGTCAGCCTCCGGGCCATGATCTGACCCTGTGACCTCTCTAGTACAAAGTATGAATGCTACCTGCCTGTTTTCACCGTTCGGTAAAGTCAACTGGTAAAGGCCTTAATAAAAATCAAAACACAAAAAAGGATAATTTAAAAAAAGAAATAAAACATAACACACATAAAATTTTCCATATTCTGTGCAACAGACTGACTATACAGTACTTAATCCAACGAACTGCACATGTAACCATCAATAACTATTCACTATTTTGTGATGCTCCTACTATGTTTTGGCTTCCACAGGCCACCTACAGGGAGATCATTTATGTAGAAATATATTTTTAATAAATGCTGTCCAAGATCTACATTTACGAAGTTAATATACAATGTTATCAATTAAAAGTTGCTAGAAACATGTAAAATGTAGATTAGTTACAGGTAGTTTACATTTATTGGCAATTTTTGTTTTTACATTTATTGACAATTTTTTTGTTTCGTTGCAGATAAGCATCTATGTCATTGCTGTCACCTTTGTTCTAAGGGAGTTATTTCCCTGTGTAATGCGCCAAAGTTTGTTGAGTCTATAGGAGCCAAAATGTGTGTGGAGCATTACAAAATAACAAACTGTTATTTATGGTTACACATGCAATTAGTTGGATTAAATATTGTAGAAGCCACCTATAAATGTTCTGCATTGTCCGTGTGTTATACAGTTAGTTATTACAAAAAAATAAATAACAATCCACATATGTTTGCTAATATGCAGCAGTGCTGGCAACATTACATAACTCATCCCCACTGTCAGCCAGTAGGTCCAATTTCAGCTTGTGTATTTAAATAAAGAAATATTGGCTGTACATTGCACTTGTTGAATTGCACTGCAATTGCAATAGCGGTACACAAGCAAAAAAGTTTGAGAACCTCTGTTACTGGATGGATAAGCTCTATGCAGTAATACATTCATATCAAATGATGTATTACAAACCACTACTGCTGGCACTGCTTTACTGACCAGCACTGACCTCGTCTGAAAAGTCCACTGGCCATCGTTTTCCCAGTATGGGTATCTCTTCAACAGGCAATAATTATAATACTATCAAGACACTTCCTGTTTATGTAGTGTCAAAAAGTCTACCACAGGATCCTGGCCTATACAAGTTCTGTCCATTCTTTACACCCTGCTCATATTATGTTCCATTTTATTATTAACCTTTATCTAAGGCTACATTTCCCATGTGTCTCCTTTTACCACTGTTTTCTCATTTCCCTCCTGTATGCTACTGCATGTTGCAGTTATGTGGCCAGCATTCCTTGATATTTAGGAGGCTACAGGTTCAAATATCAGCCCAGGCACTGTCTATTTAGAACAACTTTTTCATGCTTTTACTCAGTCCCTCCAGGCAAATTCCAGGACACTACCTTAAATTACACCATGGCCACTTCCTTCCTTGTGTGTTTTCAAATTCATTATTCATTAATCATCCGATAATTTGGTGCTATGTACTCCGAGCTACTGGCAGTAATGTTAAATAGGAACAAATGAAGATATTCTTGTATGCTGGCATACACGTCCCCTTTCAAGTTTTCAGGCTTTTGCAGTAATGCAGTTGACATCTCTGTTCCTCTGGGATGTACCTCTGCATCACTGGGCGAATGGTGCCCAGTGTTTTGAGGTAGCATGGTGGTCTCATCTTCTAGGGTCTAAAACGCCATGAAGAAGATGGAAAAGTCCATTCTTCATGGACCTTTCGATCCCTGAATATGAGACCATTACCTTGTCTTGAAATATTGGACGCCAATCCAGCCAGTCATGTGCCATATCAGTATCTCATACACCTACACTTCTCCCATCAGTTTCATATAAACACGTTTTACCGAAATTCACTGGGTTTAGCACTTTCCTTCCTAAAATGAAAATAAGATTTATGTGATCACCAAGCTATGTATGTATGTCAGTGCTGTGCACATATACATACACATTTGTGTGTCTGTCCATTTTTAAAATGCTGAACCAAATGACCAATTTTTATCCAACAGTACGATACTATGCCAGTACCACAATGCCACACTTCTTAATGTCTTACAGTCAGTAACACCAACATGGAGAACATGCACAATTGTGGTGTGGCAGATACTGATCCAGTATGGCACTGCTTATCTCATTCAGGAAAAACTCAGTACTCAACTGTAGCACAGTTGCTAAGATGTGGGAGGGGAAAAACAAAATACTACTGACTGCTGACTTTTCTGTACATGCTATCAAGGTACGTTCTTGTATTGGACACAAGTTGCAACATGGGGAACAAACAAAGAGCCTCAATTAATGTTAATAAAATCAAGGACAGAAGTCTATATCTTAGATCACTAAGATTTATGAATCCGTTTGCAACTCACTGTTTTTCTACAAATCCGATATTACCAGGTGTCCCACACAGAATTATCCCTTATTTCCATTTTTATCCCACTGTCCTGGTAAGGTCTCTTGGGACAACAAACTGTACTGCATTTCAATGGTCCTGATATATCCACTGAAAAACAATAAATAATTCTCCACATACAATCACATTTTCATTCCTATTCTTATACCAAGGAGGATTAAGAGGGGAATAAGAGATGTTAAATAAGAAGGAACTTTGTGATTTACACAGTTCATCTAGCTTCATCAGGATGGTGAAATCTTGGAGGGACAGACAAACATGTAACCTGGACAGAAGAAACGCAAAATTGATATACAATTCTGATGGGGCAAGTTTTTGTAAAGCAGCCATGGGAAGTTAATAGTCAACTAGACCTTTGGTTATACAGACTGCAAGGATGTTAATTTGACTGAAGGGGCTTTGGTGCAGAGAGTACACCTTCAATTACATTATGAGACAGCCCCACTCAAAAAAAGTGTGTACCAAGTTTAGAAATAAAAAATCTTACATTCCTAATCAAACATGTTTATTTCTTTGATTTGTCCTTGTTCTCAACTTCAGCAGTAAAAATTGCAATAACAGTGAAGTAGAAACTGGTTCTGAGTGGCAATACTTGATTCAAAGAGCAGAATTAAAATTAAAGAGTGGTACATGAATTTCTAAGAGTCAACGTCATAATAATGTGACAAGGAGTGATGCTGATCATACTGGTCAGTGGTATTTGTCTAAAGAACAGAGCTGCAGACTGAGAACTACTGGGATGTGAATGGTCACATTTCTCAGCATTGTGCTACAAAAGAAAGGCGATGAACTAAGTACCCATCTATAACCCCCCATTGTATTAGAGCCCAGTTACTAAACTGAATAGAACTGAGGGACACATATAAAAGTGCGGATATCAAGCACTGGGTTTTCGTGCCACAGAGGGCATCAGGTGTTGTAACAGTACAGAATGACATTAGGAATTATAAATGCACAAATAAACCCTAATCATTAACCCTTTAAACCCCGAATTAAATCCCATCTGCTATTTGCTGGCATTATTAGGAGCTCACCATTTTCTCCACGTTAGCAGGATAAGGGTTAAATTACTAACCCTTAGGCGACTAATGTCATATATATATGGAGCACCCATTCTTGATGTTTCTAGATCACACACAACGAAGCAGCACAGTCGGTAGGACTCCTCTGGACGAGTGATCAGCTCGTCGCAGAGAC
>Ga0268261_10003731_pt1 | contig 11257 bp, 4 predicted proteins | sample TergutNc150P1_FD_190353 | JGI IMG/M metagenome (GOLD analysis project Ga0268261, IMG submission 190353) | Nasutitermes corniger P1 segment gut microbial community from laboratory colony in Florida, USA - Nc150 P1 (SPAdes) (version 2) | ecosystem: Host-associated > Arthropoda: Insects > Digestive... | reverse complement strand
CTTGCTTCACTTCATCATCTGAGGTGAAATGAGTCCCCTTGAGATCCCTCTTGAGGTGAGGAAAGAAATGGAAATCGCTTGGCGCCAAGTCAGGGCTGTAGGGCGGATGGGAGAGAACCTCAAACTTTAGCGTCTCCAGAGCATCAATCGTTGCGCGAGCAGTGTGCGGTCTTGCATTGTCATGCAGCAACAAAATCGGCGATGTTGACCGCCTAACTCGACACACTTTCCGCTGTAGGTTTTTTATTGTTTCAATGTACCGAGCTGAATTGACAGTATTGCCAGCTTCCAAAAATTCTGTCATGTGAACTCTTTGTGAGTCCCAAAAAACAGTCAAAAGAATCTTGCCGGCAGACGGCACGGTTTTGAATTTTTTTCGGGCGAGGAGATGAAGTGTGCCTCTATTGCATGCTCAGTCGTTTTTCTTCAGGGTCAAAATGATGAATCCATGACTCATCCCCAGTAACAATATTCAAAAGAAATTGATCTCCCTCTTCGCGATAGTGCTTCAAAAGTTCTTCACAAATTTCAACACGTTTTTGTTTCTTTTCCGGCGTCAACATGCGTGGCACCCATCGAGAACAGACTTTTGTGTAGCCAAGTAAACCAATGATATAGCCCACTCTTTCTTTAGACATTCCTAGCCTACCTACTATCTGCTTCTGGGTGATACGGCCGTCATGCTTGATCAGTTCATCAACCTGTTTTTGATGCTTGTCATCTGTCACGGAAATCGGCCTTCCACTGCGAGGTTGGTCAACAATATTGGCACGACCTGGTTCACATTCACGAAATTTAATGGCCCAACGATTTACTGTAGTTCTGTTTACAGTGTTTTCACCATACACAGCCTGTAAATGGCGATGAATTTCAGCTGGCATTACGTTTTCAGCACTTAAAAATTCAGTCACCGCACGTTGCTTCAATCTCGTTGACATACCACCATAACATGACTCCATGTTAACACGCACTGTTTTAGAACCGGTTTAGAGAAATGAATGAAACTTTGCACCGCTGTGCAGGAGGGTTGTGGCTACAAGGACACACTGCGCGTGCATTGCTACTTTGCTCCGTTGGCAAAATATTTCACTGTGTGCATTACTTATCAGCTGCCCCTCGTATTTATGAGAGGTTTCTAGTATATTTGAAAATTACAGTTGTATTGATTATATGAACCTTGCATTTGACAGCTGTCATATTTTGACACAAACACAAAGAGTGTCAGAAATGATTCACAACTGTAGAACTTTTAGTTAGTAACAATGGAAGATTTATATGACCTGTACAGATGAAATCATCTAAAGGAAGGTAGGCATTGCTCTAGATATTCAAACAAGTTTTCTTAGTTTGTTACAGAGGGCATAGTTTCATAATGTGGGTAACACTTTAGCAGCAGAGCAGTCTTGACAAGTGTACATTCTACTGTAATATTCATTTTTAGAATTTCTACAAATATATTAATTTTATGAACTTTGGATTGTAGATGTAAATCGTGAGTTATAAACTACTGTATATTCATGAAATTGAGTCATTCACCTGTGCCACATGCATTTACACATCACAGATTTGCTTTAGCCAAGTATCATTTGACTGAGTAGCACTCCTCTTTTATTTTGGAGAGTTCCTGGATTTAGATGTCAGTTCAGGACCAGTTATCTTGATTGAGGTTTTTAATCATATTCCTCAATCACTCCAAACAAATGCCGGTATAGTGTCTGAAAGTTAAGACATCATTGCTTTCTTGGACATCTCTTCCTTTTTATTATTTCCTAATCATTTAATTATTTGACTCTGTGGACATTATTTTTAAATAAACCATTAATAAATAAAAGGGAGCCTGTTCCTTGGAGTTGGTATTTTTCTCTGTGGAATATTTAGAAACAGAATGGTGTAAATTATGCAGTAGGTGAGAGTGATGTATGAACTGTGTTTTGTGGAACCATGCTGTTCTTTTTCTGTGGGGTTGATTCCTACTAGGGCTACACAGTGTGCCTTCCACTGTGTACTGGAGCAGGGGGTGAGGCAGGGCTGTTTCTGCACCGGGGAAGTGGCCTGGGTGTGAAGCTGAGTACTCACTTCCTTGAAGTGCTTACTTAAGCGCTAGCATAACTTCACATTTCAGGCCAGATGGATTTCTGTGACAAAAATGTTATGAAAAACGAGTGTAGATGATATGATTTCACAAGTAGCTGGTAATGATAAAAAGCTGTTTTCTTGTCTTGTGTGATTTTGTTTTACTGTTTAAATAAATTATTGATAACGTGTAAATACGTAGATTTGGTATATTAGAATGTGTTAGTTCTGACCAGTGTCTTGAACTGAAATGGTATTACAGTCACTTGATATCCTATTAGCACAAGAAGTACAGTTGTACAAATTTTAAAATTTCTGTTCAGCAACTTTGAAATTTGGAAAGAAGTTGTAAGAATATTATACATACATTATTGTTAGTTACAAATTAGCAAACATGGCAACAATGTGATACGTGGAACTATATGTGATATAGTTGGTCACAGATAGAATCAGTACATTAAGTAATAAGGTTGTGCATAAGTTAAAATAATCATAAGAGCAACAGTCATTATGATAGATGGGTATGACAAGAAATGTATGCAACAAAAATGTAGGTTTTATGATTTAAATTTGCAGCTGTCAGTGCACATGTGATTGTGTTTGTGTGGGTGCAGGGGGATTTGAACACAGCTTTCAGAGACAGATTGTCAGAATAAAAAAATACAGTATTCACTGACTGCCTAACAGTTTTAGTGGACAAATAGTAAAAATTACTATATCGAATGTTTGGTTTCGGGGACAGTTTCTAGGGAGCAGGTGTGTATAATATTTGTGGGACTGATGTATTGTGGTAATCAGTAAGCCATTATTTATTTAATTTTATTTTTGGTTTTGATATAAAGCCTTTCAAATGCCTTGTCTCAAGATGAATTAGCAAGGATGTTGGCATAGTGGGGGGTAATGCTTTCAAATAGGCTGTGACTACTTCATGGAAAATTCTTGTCACTTCCCCACAGCAAATGTGTACTTTAAAGCATTAATCATATTTCATAAACTGTAGCTGTGTGTGATTTATTTCAGACTCATCTGACACACCATCTTCAAGTATGTGCCAGGTAAATGAGAACAGCAGCACGCAGGAAGGCAGCACTGCCAGTACAGTTGATCCACCTGCCACTGACATTCTTCAACGATTAGTTTCTGAAGCTGTAAAGAAAGTGTTACAGCATCCAGAAATGTTAGTGGGTTCAGTGTCGTCTATGTCAGAAAGTTCAATACCGCAAGCACTTGTCAGTCAGGTCGTGGAGGAACTGAAACCATCAGTGTCACAAATAGGTACCGGTATTCAAATACCTGAGGCTCCAGCACCTCGGACACACAAGGCGTATTTACCACCAGCTGGAATTCCATCATATAAACCAACCCCCATATCTGAACTACAGAAGCGCCATATTCCGGTGCCTTACACACCGTCTCCTGCACCAAGGGGTAGTTCTAAGGTTCAAGTTAAGCGGTCAAACCTTTCTGATGGTAATTCTGCACAGAAGAGAATAAAACCTGAGGCAAAAGACAATAAAAAAGCAGACCAAGAATATTGTCCCAAGTCAGATATGACTGCAAAAAATGTTATGTATGATCCATCATCTCTAAAGTATTCACCTCCACATAATGGTTGGAGTGGTTCAAACAAGCTGCCATCATATGTACCAAGTTCAATTGATACACTTAGTAAGAGTAGTAGTAGTATTAGCAGTTGTAATGACTATGTTCCTTCACCTGTCAGTACATCAGTCCCTGTTCCACAGTATTGCCCAACAGAAAAATCTGATTCCAGTTCTGAACCTAACTATGTCCCCCTAGGTTCAGAAAATAATAGGTCTGAAATGTTATATACCCCAACTACTAAGACTGAGCTGCAAGATGATATTGTGAACATCGATCTTTCTACTGAATTTGACCTGCTGGATGAAATTCTAAATGAAAACTCAAATGATTCACTGCAAGGAAGTGGCCGAAAGACTGAAGAAGATGGTAGTGTGGTGTGTAATATTTTAGACAGTGATAAACGTAAGTTAAATGATAAAAACGATAAACTAGAAACTGATACCATTGAAACACTAGAGCCTGAGGATGTGAATTATAGAAGTTGGCAGAAGAAGAAAGAGGAAGCACACACAGAAACCCAGTTGCTGTCATCACCATCCAACAAGAAGGAAGATGATTTGAAAAAATTTAAGAAATTAAAAAGTAAGAGACATACCGAAGAGAAAACTAAAGAACAAGGACATAAGAAACACGATCATGTTAAACATTCAAGTTCAAGCAGATCTGAACATAGGAAATCAAGTACTAAGTGTAATAAAAGTGAGATAGGAGTAAGCAATGAAAAGAAAGACACTGGTGATGACAGTAAGAGTCACAGCCTTCATAAAGTGAAAGAACATTCAAGAACAAAAAGACATGGACATCATTCTGATAAAAAATCTGAAAAACGTTCAAGTTCCAGAACACTTGTTAAAGGAGAGACTCATTCACACACCAGTAAGTCGAAGCACAAAAGTCAAGGCCACCACCACCGCCGTCATCACAAGAACAGACACACATCAGGAAAGCATCATCAAAACAGTAAGTCTTCTAATAGAGAGAGTACAGGAATTAAGGTGACAGCCACCAGTAAGATGATGAAGGAGACTTCAGCTGATGACTGTGGAAAGAATGCAGGTAAGCTCTTTCAGTTATTTTAATACTTGGGGACTATTTTAATGTACAAGAATTCTGTGTTTAGAGTTTTACCACTGCCACTTTTCATATTATTAATACCAGTTGTTCACAAATCGTAGATGACAAGATTAGATACCATGGTGTCCAATGTTTGTGGATTGTGAATGCGGAACATTCTTCATGTTGCCTTTCTAGCACCTAGAATTTTTGAGTGGTTCCTAGATTTTTGGAAGATTTGTGGTCTCATGATTAGTGATTTATAATCATTGTATGTTACATTGTGGTACGACTGATGGTTTAGTGTAATTGTCTTTGAACATCCATTCTTCACTTATCTGGCAGGGGTAAAAGTATGAGTCCAAAGATGGAATGGGTATTTTCATTTTGCCTGTAGTTGATGATGGTAAGTGGCAGATGAGACTGACATCTAGATATAAGCTGTGGTGGTGCAACCCTGGTGTATCCATATTAATACAGTTTTGTCTTCGTGAGTTGGTGGAGAAAGAGAAGGCACATGGAAGACTACACTTGATTTTTCCAGTCACAAACCAAAGACATTCTGCAGCTTGTTATCCCTGGACAACCTGACCCACTGTGACTACTACTGATGTGACAGTTGCTAACACCAGTACTGCCACAATGATCACTGTCAACCACATTGAAAGAAAGGTGTTTGTATGACCCTATTTTTGGCACTCCTACAGTCTGGTAATGTATTTTGAGAGTTTAAGAATAACAGGTTGGTAATCAACACTGAAGTTTGATTTTAAACATTTCTTTGTAGATCATTCCACTTCTCCTCATGCTGGATCAGAAGAGAATTACAGTAGCAGCAGTGATATTGATACTAGAGATGCTGAGAACATCAATTCAGTTGCCTTGCCAGATGATCCTGCAACTGATTTAGAGTCAGATGAAGATTCTATTACTCAGGAATGTTATCGTATTTTTCAAGAATATGACCCACAACAGAGTCAGTATATTGTAAGCAAGGTAAGGATGAAATGTTATAATCAGCTGTAGTAGCATCTAGAATTTTGTTGAAGTAATAATTGGTTGAATGTCTGAAAAGGCAAAGGACACCCTGAGTCTTGCACTTGTGAAGGTACATTTGTGGTTTTAACTTTCAATTCTGGTTGGAGGTGAGTGCTTAGTGGTACCCGCTGCTGTACTCCAAGTAAAGAGCCCATGGTACCCACTGGATAGGAAGGTGGGTGGGCATCACATCCAATCAGGGCACAATAGCAAAGAGAGATATATCTGGTTATGCCAGGAATCAGATGACAATTTTTAGGGTCATGTGGCATCTACTAAGTGGCACAGAGTCACATTTGTGTCCCTAAGCACAGCGGCTGTCACCAAAAGTGTCACTTTCAAAGTCAAGGATTTATAGAGTCAGTTTTACCGCTGCTGTTGAACTTAGTTCTTTTATTAATAGTTTTTCCAGCTCCTAAGTGAGACTTACACCCAGAAGGTACTTCAAGACACGTAGTGACAGCTTGTCTCACAGTTGTAACGGTATCTCTTCAAAAATTGCCTTTCATTTCTGGCAAAGAAAGTGCATTGTCTTAACTTTTTTTTGCTCTCTTTCTTTTCTTTTCTTTTTTTTTTTTCTTCCTCCTCCTCTAATTTCCTGAATGATAGTACCAGAATTAATGAAACATGATGATTGGAATGTGCTGATTCAGAAAATATGAGCCCTATGATTTTGTGCACACTTACCAGTGTTCCAATGTTAAGATTAATGGGGCTGAATAAAGTGCGTGGGGAAATCCATGACATGACTGTCTGTTATTGTGGCTGTTTGTATTTCTGCATAATGTAAACTATAGCACAGAATTTTCCATATTTTACTTTGACTGGTATTGAGCCTGCCATTCTAAATGACCATTTGCCCATATTCTGCTTGTTTGCATATGGGATATGAAAAAAACTAGGGATTTTTTTTATGCTGCATACTTTGCAGCAAAAGTGTTGCAGATGAACACTGTTTGTTCAACTGAATACATTTCAAAAGTGTGCTGAGGCCAGCTGTTGAGTCCACATACTCTTTGTATTTTTTTTTATGCTTAGGGACACAAAATCTACGTGTCTGTATTTACGTAGTTCATTACATGGAGGTATGTAGTGAGATGTGTTCATGTTTGTGCCTACTAATATGGCCTTGTACAGAAAGCCTTTTCTTCCATATACATGAACTATATTACATAGCATGGTACTGTGGTGAACCATATTTTCTTTGAACTTTGTTTTACAGAAAGCTTTGAAAATTGAAGAGCTGGTGAGGGAGGAAGAGGTGCCCGTAAAGAAACGTGTTGCACATGAAGGAGCACGCAACTATCCACCACAAGTAGTGGCTCCAGCCAAACCACTTGTAAATCCTATGCATGTAAGTTGCATGTCTCTGTGTGTTCTGAAAGTATTGTGAGATCCTCTAAAAACTTTTAACAAACTTAAGGTTCTACACATTCTATGCCAGCAGGACTCACACTGTTCTTGGAGCTGTGCAAGATAAGATATAACATATGTGCAGTAATGAATCATTTGTTCCTGCTGATATTGATGTGTTTCAGTTTTTGTTTAGAATTGAATTCTTGAAATAAGGTGTCCCAAAAATTGTGGCTTATCAACAAAACAGGATCTTTTACAAATGAACCCCACTGTACACTGGTTAGCAGCAAAAAATATGTGTGACATGTGTGTTAGTCAGATAAATATGGAATAGTGTACAGTCTCAGTGGGTATTCTCATTATTTGTTGGCACTAAATTTTTAAATTTGGTTAGTAAATTGTAAAGTGATGTGTTTTAGAAAATCATGTGTTCATTGCCCTTTTTAACATTGTACATTCTGCTGTAGTAAGCTTGTAATTGTTTGTAGTACAGAGAGAGGCTGTCTCTCTCACTCATTCCCAGGCACTACAACCCATCCAGGGTCTTGGGTTTACTCAAGAAGTTGCCTCCAACCATCTCTATCCTTGGCCTTAATCCACCAATTTCTGACTCCCAGCCTCTCTGCATCCCTCATCACTCCATCCATCCATCTGAGGTTTGGCCTTCCCACTTGCCTTCTGCCCTCCAGCTTGTCCAAGGTGATTTTCTTACATGGTAGATTATCCTTCATTCGTACTATATATCCTGCCCATCTGAGCCTGGTTATCCTAATTGTTGTTACCAAGCCAGTCTCATCATACAGACGATACAGTTCTTCATTATATCTTGATCTCCATGCTGCCCCTTCACAGATAGGTCCATAGATTCTTCTTAATATTTTTCTCTCAAAAACTCCAAGACGTAACTCATCTGCCTTACTCAGAACCCAGGTTTCCGCCCCATACATCAGGACTGGTTTTATTAATGTCTTATATATAATCACTTTATACTTTCTATTTATGTTTTTGGCCTTCAGTATATTCACCAACCTGAAGTAACTTCTTTTGGCTAAGGTAATTCTATTGTTAATTTCAGCAGAGGTATTATTATCAGTTGTAATTAATGTTTCCAAATACACAAAACTAGTGAGAGAGAGGCTGTCTAATGTAATAAAATGTACTGAATTGGTGCGAATTGGTGCTGAACTGAACATAGTATTACATAATGAATAATACCTGTACAAATTAAATTGCCTGTTAATGTCAAAATATGGGCACTGAAATGGCCATACAGTGGTTTAGAGGATTCTGAAGGGTGGTTATGATTTTGAAGTCAGCCAAACTGCATTTACTGCTTGCCTTCAAATCTTCTGAACTTTAACTTAACATACTTCTTGCCAGCATCATTTTCTTTCACCATGCATAATGCTGTTTTGTTTCTGTCTACCTTAATTGTTTAGAGACATTTCATCACCACCAGATAAGGTGGTTATAAAATATTGACTGTAGTGACATCACCATGTCTGTAATAAATAGGTTGCATTGATTGATTGATTGATTATATTTTGGGTTCGGGACGTCATGGCCCCGATGCACCTAGGCCTTATAACCAGTCCTTTGTGCCCCATATCAATCAAAAAAACCCCAAAGCCCCACTGAAGTTCCAGATGGCCTCCAAATTAAGGGAGCCCTGTTCCCTCAACAAGGCCCCAGATGGCCCCGATGCTTAGTTTCCTATTATCCTCTGGGTTCAAAAGGAAGGAACCCAGATAAATATGTCTGAGTGAGGTTAAAGCCTCACTCAGGCTTAAAACCTGAGTGACCTCCAGGTTCACAAAGGTACTCAGATGTACTATTCATTTCTCTCAAATGTCCCCGCAAATAAATCCCCTCCAGGTTCCCCAAAAGGGCCCCTATAAGAGGGCGGCCCGCCCCGCAGGGAATTTGCATATCTCTCAAAAACCTCATCTTTCAGGTTGCCCGGTAAAGGAGCCCTCCCCAAGGCCCCCTTCACAGAGCCCCTTGAGAGAGCAATACCCCATCCCCAGAGCCCCTTCATCCAGCTCTCAAAGTCCCCAGTAGATGAGCCCTCCTCCAGGTTTCCCAAAAGCGGAGCCCCTATGAAGAGAGATGCCCGCCTCCAGAGCCTTTTCTAAATATCCTTCAGGGTCCCCAGAGAGGGAGCCCTCCTCCCAGGTTCCCCTCACAGAGCCCCACAGAGAGAGACACTCCATCCCCAGAGACCCTTCATCCAACTCTCAAAGTCCCCAGTAGATGAGCCGTCTTCCAGGTTCCCCAAAAGCTGAGCCCCTATAAAAAGAGATGCCCATAAATAGGTTGCATAATGAGATCATTATTAACATGTAACAGGCTGCATATTGCTCACCTCTCTTTATACCTGGGTTTGAAGATTGATTAACAGCAACAGTAATTATTTGCACTTGCAGCACAAATTTTTCATGATTTATAAATTTTAATTTCTGAAAACAGGTTATGAACATGAGGCTTGCCAAAATGCAAGAACTACCAGAGAGGAAGGTGGCAGAAAATGCAGGAAGCACTATGTCAACCCCTGGTTTCAGGAGCACCTCAAATGTCAGTGCAAGTTCTGGCAACAGTGTGAGTTCTGTGCCCTCAAGTGGAATGTCACGTGAGTGATCTGACAGTATCCATTTGTTATGTAGTGAAATGTCATTAAAATTAATTTCATCAGGTTCTGGAAATGTATTAAACTGAAAATCTGATAGAATGATAAATCCTGTGAGGTCAGTTTTACCATAATTGTGTCAAGTTTTCTTTGTGCATGATTACTTGTCCTCCTTATTTCATTCTTTTCCCACTTTTGTAGGATTCAAGTGGGTAAACAGTTGGCTCTTAGGTGTGTAGTGGGAAGGATTATCCTGAAAGTGTTAGTCTTTAGTAGTTATACGGTCTACTTTCTCCTGCATCTCACAACTTCCGTTTATCTTACTTTTTAACCTTCATTCCCTGCAACCTTTTGGGATAAATTTTCTGGTCTTTTTTACTCTTAGAAACAACTTTTTGTGTTTCTGAGAATGAAATGGCAGGGACCCAAACATCATATTTGCTACAGATGAAATATAAGCTTATTGTTTAAGATGCTTGGTTTTGGAGGATGTTGGACCTGTGTGCAGTGTTCGGAAATCGAAAGAATTCACTGATAGTTTTATATATTGACAGATTTAAGATAATGGGAGAGGGGTGAAAATATTCACAGACAATGAGAAGTAGGGTAACTTTTGTGTCTCTGGAAAAACGTTACCTGTAGCGTCAACTCTGTAGGGCAAGATTACAGATTGTGTTCTCTGTGATGTAGTATGCAACTTTAGAAAGGCATTATATGTGTGAAAAATGTCATAGAGATTCATGGTGCATGCCTCAATGTAGTTTCATTTACACCTGCAAGGAAAGCATGACCATTGCTGCTCCATTCCTTGTAGAACTCACTAATGCTGAACAACATTACATGTAGCTCTCTTACACTATATTCCACCTAAAGCAGGCAGTACATATGGAAAATATGTTAGAAATTTATTCCTGTATATAAAATATGGCTTTCACTGTGCTGATTTTGTGAGATGGACACTCGCTCTCTAAATTTCAAGAAAACATGACTTGGTTTAGTCACTGGTACTAGGTCAGTGACTGATGGACGGATGTATCCGTGTGAGCCATTCTTTGTTTACTTTATTGTGAATGCCTAAACAGGTGACTGGTTTGGATGATTGCAATACAGATTCTTTGGGTTCTAATACTTACTTACTTACCCCATGGAGCAGATTCCTTCTTGAGAAGCTAACCAGTAAACTTTGCAGCTAGTCAAGAAATTCCCCGCATTTATGGAACCCGAAAGTCCCTCGCCGTACCCACAAGTGCCCGCCACCTGTCCCTGTCCTGAGCCAACTCCATCCATTCCCCACGACCTCCTCCAACTTCCTGAAGATCCATCTTAATATTATCCTCCCATCTACATCTTGGTCTCCCCAATGGCCTCTTTCCCTCAGGCTTCCCCACCAACACCCTTTGCACACCTCTATCCTCCCCCATACGCGCCACATGCCCTGCCCATCTCATTCGTCTCGATTTTACCACCCGCACAATATTGGGTAAGGAGTACAGATCATTCAGCTCC
>Ga0268261_10003730_pt1 | contig 11258 bp, 8 predicted proteins | sample TergutNc150P1_FD_190353 | JGI IMG/M metagenome (GOLD analysis project Ga0268261, IMG submission 190353) | Nasutitermes corniger P1 segment gut microbial community from laboratory colony in Florida, USA - Nc150 P1 (SPAdes) (version 2) | ecosystem: Host-associated > Arthropoda: Insects > Digestive... | reverse complement strand
CCACATACACAATTTATTTGTTGTTTCAGCCTCTTTAGAGTCTTCACATAAATCTTGGAGTTGATTCTTACACCTTTGACCATGTAACCCTCTCTGTAGTCCCAGAACTCTTGAGCATGCATTGTCCAGTGGAAGACTCGTTCTTGGATTTTTTTACTTCTGGGAAGAGTGGGGTGATGATATTGAAATGACTGGCTTTTCAAATCCGGGTTGTAGTTGTGCACCCAACACTCATCCCCCGTGACACTGCTGTACAAAAGATCATTACTGTGACTTTTATAGTGAGAGAGTGATCGCTGACATTCTTACAGTCCTGCTGTCTTCATTTTGTGCATAAACTAAAGTGGCACCCATCAAGTATGCACCTTTTGTAGGCCAGACCTGCAATAATCTCATTGACATGGGCCAAACCAGTATTCAGCTTTTCTCCTATGGCTGTCTGAGAAATTCTTTGATTTTTTGCAACAAGTTCTTGGGCTTTTTGCATGTTCACATAGTGAGTTGCTGTGACAGGCCTTCCAGACCATGGCTGGCTTTTTAGGTTGACATTTCTGCTGCTGCTCCTCTGTATCTTGCTGAACAACACACAGTACCTATGCCCACAGTATATTCACCATAGCAAGCCAATAATTGCCGGTGAATTTCAATGGGAGTTTCATTTTCTTGGCTCAAAAATTCAATAACGGCTTGTTCTTTGATGCTGTTTGACGGTTGAGAATGAGACCTATGTTTTGAACAGAATACAACACAATCCACTACAAACTGAATCCCAAGGAACAGTGAACAGTTTGGGATAAGTACTGCTTCAATGTCACACCATTTGCTTGAGATACGTGTGCAGAGGCATTACTTTAGGAACGCCCTTTGTGCTTCCCATCATGAGAATCTCAAAATTTGTGTGAATTTGGCTAGCTGTTAGTAATGATCTTATAATTATACTGTTACCCTTACTCAAGATATCACCAACAATCACTTCTTACTGCCAGCACTTTTTACAGGTTATACAGATGTGTTCTGACTTGGGTCAGCATCACTATCTACTTATTTTCTACTTAGAGTGAATCCAAGCCAATATATGTCTGTTAGAGGGAGTAATATTTTATTTAATGATACTGTCATTTGCTAAGATTATATAGTATTGTTTGTAGATGAAGTATGAGTATGGAGTGTTGGTGGAATGATACTGACAGGCAAAAACCAAAGTAAGTGAAAAACATGTCACACTGCCACTTTATCCACCACAGATCCCACATAGGCTAGCTTGGAATTGAACCCAGCCTCTTTGGTGAGGTGCCAGTGACTAACTGCCAGAGCCATGGCACTGCCCAGCAATAACTGTCATGAAACATGAAAGATCAGCTGCTGTCATGAAAATATGAATCATATGCCACTGCGACACCCTGACCAAAATCTGATACTTCTGAAACAGCATATGAATTACACACAGTATCTTAAAATGAGGATACCTCTTCTCATTGCCCAGTAGTGTCATAGTGTCATTATAGTCCAACTGATTTGCCAGTTTTTCTTTTTTGTAGATAATTAAGCTGGAGATGTATTGCAGGGTTTGTGCGAGTTTATGAAAACTGCTGACAAAAAGGTACAATGGCTGACAGCATGATAAGATCCACAATATTATTTTCTAATATTTTAAGTTGCATTTTTTAAGAAAAAGTACTACTATGCCCCCCCCTGTTCAATCACAGACACCTTTTCTCTCAGAAGAAGAGTGCTGTGGAGCAATACAGTGTAGTGCTAATGCGGAAAAGATTTGTATGGAAAATTTGTTACATATCACTGGTGTTCAGAATTATATGTGAAAACTGAAAATAAACAGATTTTGTTAAAATGCAGGTTACATAAAAGAAACGTAATGTTTCTGGTGCTAATCACAAGAACATAAGAGAGCTTCAATACCATGCCAAAACATTATGGACACACTGAGTGGAGACTTCTGTAGAGGGTTATGCAAATGGGAGTGCTACTGCTGGCCTTGTAGCCTTCTACAAGCATGTCCATTTGTACACGGTGTATTGTGGTAGTTCAGCTTCACTGAAATTTCTTGAGATATGTTCAGTGGTGAAATTGTATTTAATCATAGTCCCATGTACCTGTGTTCTTAGAATGAACAGAAAATGGTAAATACTTTGTGTGCAGGGAAACTTCGTTTGTTAATGTTAGCTAACTAAGAACTGCGTCTTTGAATGTGTTCTAGATAAATGAACCTGGCAGTGTGCTGTATGGGCTGATGGGGGCAAGCACCTGTATGGGAGATCACAAGGTAAAGCGTGTTTATTACAAAATTTTCATTATGAATTTTTGCATCTCCCGTTTTAGTCATGCTTATTACAAAACTATCAAGAATTCTCTTGAATTAGGTAATATTTTACAAACTTCTGTTTCACTGTCTAGAATATTATTTGAACTTGTATGCTAATGGACATAGTGTGAAAATATTATACAAAGACACACACACACACACACACACACACACACACACACACACACACACACACACACACACACACACACACACACACACACACACACGTGCGCGTGCACACGCACGCGCACGCACACACACGCACGCACACACACGCACTTGAACTGTAAGAGGGTCTTGAATTTATAAGATTGAAACAAATATAATAAAGAATCTCTTCTGTTAATTTAATACATTTTAATTGAACATATGTTGTGGTAGGAGCACAGTGCTGATATCAAAGCCTGCCATTGGACATGTTAATAAACCCATTCCATCCACCTCTTTATCAACAATGCAACATGAATATCCAAGCCTGCTGGGATGTTACCGTGTTTCGAAGGATATTGGTGCCTTCAACTTCAGGGTCATACAGTCCAAGTCCCCATGCTTGGACTGCTTGACCCTCAAGAAGAATGCATTGCATTTCTTCAAAACATTGGTAACTATTTATGAATCAACAAGGTGTAGCATTCGATAAGTTTTGCATGTTTAGCAATGTCACTTTGAAAACCTTAAATTTTACACAGCAGTAGATGACCTGTATAAATCATGAAGTTCCTTTCTGTGTAATGCCCAGATATGTATATTCTGGGGCACTTTGTTTGCATACACATCTAATTTTGTTTTTACCTCAGACACACCCATTAGAACCAATGAGCAAAATTATTATTTGTTTATCCGTGCGTTCAGCAGTTTGGGAAGTAAATGGAATGATAACAGTTTTCAAACTGTGTACTATGAAATTTGTGTATAATTTATACCTCATAATTTCATCTTGAACTCACCACTCCCCCATTCAAGAGTCCTCTTGGAAAGGCTAATAATTATGTATTTATCATTCATTCTATAGTCTGTCTTAAGACAGGTCCACAGTGTGATCTAGTGCTTCTTCTTTCAATTTCCACTATCCTCTCATTTCCGTAAGGTCACCCAGTAGTTGCATACGTCTACTTCTTCTTTGTCTTCTCGTCACTTCTATCATTCTCTCTGTCTTTCTTTCAATAACATGTTCTAGAAGACAGTTTCTTTGCAAAATGTACCAATCCAGTTAGCCCCCCACCTCTTTATTGTGGGTAGGATATTCCTCTCTTCCTTGACTCTATGTTATACTTCTTCATTTCTGACTTGATAGGTCCAGCTGATCTTCACCATCCTTCTTCAGCACCTTATTTCAATTTTTTTGGGTATTTCTGATCTACTTTCTGAAGTGTGCATTTTTCACCACCATGCAAAGCTGTGCTCCAAATGTAGCACTTTTCTAGTTCTTCATTAAAATTGAGTTCAGTTCGCTGATACAAAGTGTCTTCGTCTTGTTGAATGCTGCTTTTGCCATGGCAATCCTGTATTTAATTTCATGTGCCCATCCTGCATCATTCATTATCATGCAACCCAAATATTTGAAATATTCCAAATTCTCCTGTTATTTTTGAGCTATCATAATCTGAACCAGGGATGGTTGCCTTCAGATTCTCATAACCTTAGTTTTTTCCACCTTTATTTCCATTCCATAGCATCATCCAATTTCAGTTTGTCTAGCAGTCATGTCCTGTAGCACCATGTCTTCGTTTAGCCATTAGCACAAGGACATCTCTATATTTCACAGTGCAAATTACTTATCCTCCTATTTTGAAGTCTCCAAACCCTCTAAGGGCTCCCTTGGTAAGATACTTGCTGTATGAGTTAAATAGAATCAGTGACAGCATCCTTTTCTAACTCCTTTTTTAATCTTCACACTATATCTCCCCTTGGTACTGTCTTAGTTTAACTCTCTGATCCATGTAAAGTTTTCTGATCAATCTTCTTTCATGCCAGTTGATTCCAGTTTCATTTAGGATCTGCATTAATTTGGTCCAGTTTATACAATCGAATGCCTTCTGCCAGTCTATGAAGCAAGCACACAATTCTTCATCTATGCCAAACGTTTATTCTGACATCATTCTCAGCATCTCATTGGCATCGGTAGTTCCTTTTCATCCTCTAAATTCAAACTGATCTTCTCCACGTACATCATTGATTTCCATTTCAGTCCTTCTTGTAAGTATCCTCACTACTATCTTGCAGTGAGGCTGTTTGTGTGGTGGTTGCTGCATTTTGTAGCTTTTGATTTCTTTTAAGGAAGTCATTGTAACTTATATGAAAGTTATGTATGTGGTGAAAAAATGTTCTGCCATTTACAAAACCTGAAGTTTCATTAGTTGTTCAAAAAAGCCATCTCTGAAGTCTTTCCTCAGCCTGCTCTAGTGTGCATGTGTGTGTGTGTGTGTGTGTGTGTGTGTGTGTGTGTGTGCACGTGTGCCCACGTGCACGCATGTGCATGCGTGCAGGTGGGTGGGTGGGTGCATGTGCACACACTAGTGTGTTTCATAATGTGCCAGTTTGGCAGTGAACTGTTGTTAGGGCCCTGTACAACCTTGTGGAATGGTTCTGTACCTGCTTGTTCAGTGATAGCATGTTTGTTGACTATTAGCTATGCATGCTTCTGTGTTGTTCTGGGAGTGTGGAGGTCTCATACTCCTTCCCATTCCTCTAACACTGCAGTTTGAATTTACAGCTTTTTTGGAAGAAAAAGTGGGTACCCTTTTAAGGTTGTTTGCATTTCCATGGAGTACAATAGATAAAACATAAAAGAGGGATTTTGAATTGATTTGGCACATTGTGATGGTCCAGATGAAAATCACAAGAATTACATATGCCTGGTGTCTCCATTGTAAGTGAACTCATCCAAAAATTATGAAAATGATATTGGCATGTATTTGTGTAGGGAGTGGATGGATTATGAAAACATCTCATGCAATTAAAATATTAGTTAATGTCTATGTATGGACATTTGACTGTGTGAAAAGAGTAGCAAAAAGTGAAGAGACAAATTGTAAAATATTAAATCTTATGCAAACACTGCGTGTCAGATATTAACTGGTGTTCACCTGCAGCTTTGAATCAGTAATTGGAGTTTCAAAGCATGTATGTGTCTGTTAGTTTTTCCAGCAGGCTCTGTGCACCACCACCTTTTTCTGAATACTGTCACTAATTTGTGTTTTTTATTTGTAAGAATTCTGCACAGGAGCTTTATGTTATATTTCTTTACTTTATACATGCAGCCTGTTTTCCTGAGCTTTCACTTCGTACATGACGGGAACACTGGCAGGTATAAGCAGTAACACTTGTCCTCTGTTGACTGTTTTACTTTAGTGTTGCATTTGGTAGAAGGTGAATAGATGGTGCTTTTATTATTTTACACTTTGTTTTGTGTGTGTGTGTGTGTGTGTATGTGTGCATGCACACATTTTCAAAATTTTTTTATGTATATTAGTTTTATAAGCATTATTTATTTTTGTTTGTGATCTCATTTTTATTTTCTCTGATTCTAGTATATAGAGATGTGCAAATGCTGAGTTTGAACACAGTGTTGCCTGAAAAGTGACATTGAACTTTAAATTATAATAATAATTTTATCTCCTACGGCAGTATTTCTCGACATTTTATTTTTAGTAGTTTTAATTATTAGTAGGAAAGGTTTGTAAGTGTTCTTTGTATTCAGTTAAAAAATTTGTCAGTTTGTCCACTATGTGCCGCTTGACAGTCAGTCCAAGTCATTTGGTATATTCCTGAATATAAGTATGTGTTGTCAAAGTGTGTATTCTTCTTCCCTAAGTTGTTTTCTGTTGAATTCTTAGGTCAGAATATAGTTTTTAGTTTTGTGTGTTTGAATAATGATGGTCATGGTTTCTTTTCCTACATAACAGAAAATTGCCCATCTTTTTGGTTCTGAAGGATTGTTGTAATGAGGGTGATTATGAAGTTAGGTTAAGGTGTTTATAAGAGTGGTTGGATAGGACTTACTATGCAGAATGTTTTTGATAATGGATGTTTATATTTTTTACCAATGAGATTCAAAGGAGAGGAATTTAGATGGTGAATTACATCCTTGGTGCAGCAAGCTGGTGATCAAGAGGGTGGCAGGAAAAAATGAATGCTTTTGCACTTGCAGTCCTCTTGTATGTAGCTGGAGTTTCTCTTTTAAGATGCCAGTTGTAGTTGGTAAGCATTACTTGGTAGCATTTTTCCATGATGGCGATATCTTTGTGAACTCTCTCACCTTGCTCATCACTGAAATCTTCAAGGTTGCTTGGTTTAAAAAAAAAAAAAAAAAAAATCCAGATGACTGCGATGGAAGTGCAGTTGTGACATTTGGTATGCCTTATTTCTGAAAGTTTCAAGCATATTTTCAACAAGTGTCCCATATTTAGTTGCTTTATCTTTGCCAAAATGTTCTCGACAATTACTTTAAATGCTTCCTGGACAGCTTTGCCAGTCTTCTTTAGCAGTGCATCATAACGCTTGTACTTTGTATGATCATTAATTTGGGGACCAAGGAAGATTTCTTATTTCATTTTGGATTCGCTCTTATATGGAAATTTCTGCTTCAGATATTGAAACGCCTTTCTGGTCTGGTCCATAGCTTCGACAAAATTCATCATACTAGCTTGATATATAATAGAGTTAAAGATATTTTCTTTGGATGTACTAATGGTTCATTTCGTATGTTCTTTTGTCCTGTTAGAAATTACTCTGTTTGGGCCATTCTTTTGCAGAATAGTGATGATCTTTTGCATGACTGCCCCATACACTTAAAAAGCTTTTTATCCATGATGACCACAGAAATAACCAATCTGAAGCACATGGATACATAATGTATAATAATAGTCTGAATCCAGGGGGGGAAAAAAAAAATTTCAAAAGTTTATTGAACCTATCTGTACCAAATAACCTACAAGAAAGAGTATGTATTAGATAATGAGGAGACAAGGAGAGTTAACAGAGAGATATATATCTAACACAGATTGCAATCAGCATAGGAGAAAGAATTACACGTATAAAATTATTTAAAATATATGTGAAAATTACAAGGACTTACTGTATCCAAACCATAAATTATAAAGATATGGAAGAGTAGAGTATGTAATGAATTCATGGATAGAAAAAAGAGAAAGTTAAGGTGATAGGTACTTGTATCTGAATTATAGGGAGCATTAAAATTAAGTAGAAATAATAAATCATGTGGCATAGATAATAAAATGTGGCTTTTGTCCTCTTATTAAAATGTTAGCCATATGCAGTATGATACATGCTGGAAACAAAAATAATGGCACCAGAGTGGTTAACAGCAAGTATGAACCTTATTTTTAAAAACTGGATTAGGAATATTACTCAGAAACTACTTATTGTTGCATAAATTTATAGTTCTGGCTATTTGTTATTATCTTTTTATAGCAAAGAACTTTTTTGCTTAGGTAAGGTTTATATGTACATAACTTCCACATGGTTTTCATGTTTGTAATTGTTGTACAAACATTAGTTATTACCATATCATATCAAACTGAAAGCTGAAGAAAATTTTTTATGTGGCTGCCATTTTATTGTTTTACCTTCTACAAGAAGACAACATTGCCACAACAAAAATTGCGTATGTTTTGAATGTCTCTTACAGTACATCATAACACCCAAAAGTAATTTGTGCTAATGTTGCTTCTGCCTCACAGGTTTAAGTGTCCACCAAGTTATTACCAATTGCTTGAAATTAAAATATGTGGCATTGGAGTGTCCTGCAATGGCATAATGTTGACACCAAGTTTTACAAAATGCAGTGGTCTAGTTTAAAATTTGATGTAGCGTCACACACAGACAACATGGTGATTTCATAAGCCTACATCTTTCATTTTTAGCAAGGATAGTTGGCTGTAAAGGAGACGTGATAGATTACACTGTTCAATGCACAAAATGTTACGGAAACAAGACTAACTAAACTTTGCTGTTTTGAGGCTGCTGAATTCGAAAATGACACAGAAATTTTCAGCTTAGCTCTAGTTTTTGAGCTACAGTTATGGCCTGAAATTTCATTTTTTTCAACTAAGTATTAGGTCTCCATCTTCAAAAGTTGGCAACACTCTAAGCAGGTGCCGTAATTCCCATACCACGATGAAATCACGTGATCGGCTATCGTCGCTGCAGGTGTTCGTCACGTGATCAGTAAAATTGTTGCCTGTCAACTCTCTTCAGTTCTTATTAAGTGTTGTACGAAAGCGGTCGTATTGTAGACGGTGTCCCCGTGTCGTGATAGTTTCAGCTGGCATTCTACTGTCATAGAGTGTGTAGTATATTTATAAAAATGTCCCGGAAGTGCATAAATAACCCAGATAACTTCTGCTATATTTGCGGAGAAGTGACATTTGCCTCAGTGAAGTGTTTAATTACTCCAACTAAAAAAAAAAGGCATATGTCTTGTATATCAGATGTAAGGTAGGGGACCAGGACAAAAAATGGGCACCACACGTGTGCTGCACTACGTGTTCATCCAAACTCAATGCGTGGGTGAATGGAAAAGGACGCTCTATGCCATTTGGATTGCCCACAGTTTGGAGGGTGCCTAGCAATCACAGTACTTACTGTTATTTCTGTATGGTGCCCCCTATTCAAAATGGTATGTCCATGAAGAAAAATCAACACTTTTGTATCCGAATATACCATCAGCAATTCATCCTGTGCCACATGGCGATGGACTTCCTGTTCCTGAACGTCTGGACAATTTTGCTATGGACTCTGACGACGAAGACAGTGTTTCTTCAAACAGCGAAGAACAGCAGCCATCAGCTTCAAGAGATGCAGACTACTTGCCAAGCACATACTTCTCCAATCATAAGATCACAGAAGGTGAGCTCAGTGACCTCATCAGGGATCTCGAACTTCCAAAAAATAAGACAGAACTTTTGGCATCAAAGTTAAAACAGTGGAATTTACTGTACCACTCCCCACTACATATTAAATTGGGGCTTATGAAGAATGTTGTAAAGGCTTTGGATGTGAAGGGTCCTGCATTCATGTACTTGTGTGGAAAATTCCCCAGGCTCACTTTCAAGAAAGTAAAAGCAGGTGTGTTTATTGGCCCTCGAATCAGACAACTTTTTTAAAGACCAGCAGTTTGAAGCAGTGTTAAGTGAGGAGAGAGCAGCATGGCAATTCTTTGAAAAGGTTTCGAATGGTTTTCTGGGAAATTTCAAAGCTGCAAATTTCAGAGAACTTGTACAAGATCTGGTGGATTCATATGAACAGCTGGAGTGCAATATGTCGCTGAAAATGCACTTTTTATTTTCACACCTGGATTTCTTGCCATTAAATTGTGGTGACGTGAGCAACGGACACGGGGAGCGCTTCCATCAAGACATTTCGGTGATGGAACACAGGTACAAAGGGAAATGGAGCGCTGCCATGTTAGGTGATTATTGCTGGATGATGAAAAGGGATGCTCCTGAAACAAAATACCATCGACAGGGCAAAAGGGCACGTCGTTAAGGCCAGTAATTTTCTATTCATAGTTATTGTACATATAACTATGATAGTGCTGTTATCTCGAAAACAAGAGCTAACCAATGAATTTCAAAATTATTTTCGTATTCTATGGCCCAAAAAACGTAAAGTTAGTACATTCACTTAACCTTAACATTCAGTCATCCAAAATTTGTTGAACAGTGTAATAGAAAAAATGGCTGTCTTGTAAGTCTCCTGATGGCAGCGTACAAAAATTGTTTTAACAAAAAATGTAACATTAGAAATTTATAGTGCTGCATCTGCCAGAAACCAGAGGAAGTTGATGAAATATATTGGCTTTCCTTGGCCTCTGGTGTTAGCAACACATGATCACAAGAGGCTTGCGCAAGCACTGTTTAGCAGCAGAAGTTACTGGCTGTAGAGAACCTGATATACCCAAGATTCACTTATGTTTGTCAGATTGTACCATTACCTTCAGACTGTGCAGAAGGTGATAACTGATCAAAATTGCATTTGCTATGACAATAAATAAAGATCAGGGGCTTGTTGAAGTACATCTACTATCACTTTTTTTTTAAATGGCCAGCTCTTTGTGTTATTTTTCCAGTCTTCTTAATTTAATAACATTGCTGTTGCATGTATTGAAGGTCATCAACAATGTATAGAGAGTGACAGATACCATGAAACATTTTAGACAGATAAGTGCTTTAAGGTTTCAAATATATAAATAAATCTTTGTTGATTAAATGTTGTACTTTTCACTTGCAAATTACTAAACTAATATGGTTAGTTACACAACAAATAAATAAAATGGTTAAAGTAATAGTAGTGGAAAAACAGTTTGGGTTTAGAATGTGGACCTTGTTCATGGATAATGTTTGCACCTTGAAATAAATTATGGAAGGAAAGCAAAAAATTAATAAGTAAACACATTTAATATTACCAGTTATATATAAGCTTCTGATAAGTTTAATTGCTAAATGCTTTGGTCTGTTCTTAAGATATAGGTTCTGCAAAGGGTAAAGTCTTACAGGATGTGATGCTAGACACTGAAGATGAAGGCACTACTATCCTTTTGAAACATTCAGAAGTGCTTGCCCAACAACAGAATGCCACATTCCACACAATATGTACCTTCTTCAGTATAACCCTGCAAAATACAGATCTTACAGATAGATGTCTGTAGTATGCAATTTGTTGGCATACGATAATGGGCTGACATTTATTAGATTCAAAATTAAATATAACAGGAATGTGGTGGTGTACTCAGATGCAGTACAGATATTTTCCAGATGTTTGGTTTTTGATGTTGCATGCCTCATTGTAGACAGAAGTCGTTTGTTGTAAACCTAATTGTCTATTCATATCTCTGCATTATTTCAGTAAATATATTGTGGAATGCATTAGTTTGTTTGTGTGTGTGTGTGTGTGTGTGTGTGTGTGTGGGGGG
>Ga0268261_10003729_pt1 | contig 11260 bp, 6 predicted proteins | sample TergutNc150P1_FD_190353 | JGI IMG/M metagenome (GOLD analysis project Ga0268261, IMG submission 190353) | Nasutitermes corniger P1 segment gut microbial community from laboratory colony in Florida, USA - Nc150 P1 (SPAdes) (version 2) | ecosystem: Host-associated > Arthropoda: Insects > Digestive... | reverse complement strand
CACCCACATCCCACTTCCCGAAGATCCATACTAATATTGTCCTCCCATCTAAGCCTGGGTCTCCCCAGTGGTCCCCTTCCCTCAGGTTTCCCCACCAAAACCCTGTACACACCGGTCCCCTCCCCCATACGCGCTACATGCCCGCCCATCCCATTCTTCTTGATTTTATCACCCGCGCAATATTGGGTGAGGAGTACAGATGGAAGCAATACTTTACTAATCTGCAGAGTGCAGCGCCCCCAGAAGAGTTGAATCTTCTGCAACAATACCTGAGTGAGAACTTGAAATTTTGCACATCTCCGTCTGCCACAGTCTACTGTTGAAACCCCTTCTGACGGGTCGAAACATTTCGAGGCGTGTAGTGTAATGTAATGTATTTAATGAGGTTGTGCGCTATGTCAGTTTATTTGTTATGCAGTGCTGCCAGTAACTTAATTATGTATGATAATTCTTTATGTTCTTGTTATGTTCTTATGCACCGGATATTATAGGCCTGTATGTTGTTACTCACAGAGTTATCTTCTGCCGCGTGTCAGTGGTTCTAAATCTTGCTGGTGGGCTGGTTGGATAAAGACTAAACGTTGGTCTGTAGTCTGTTATTTTAAATTACTTTTCATACTGACGTCAAACATATACCTGAGAAGGTCGCGATATATCTTGTTTATTCGTACATTTGTTACTGCCAATGTGCATGTGTCGTATGTAAAATAGTTCGGGGGTTTTTAGAGCATGTCCTATGTTGTTGACTCTTAGGTCGGCTACCTATTTGTATTGCGCCGTAGTTATGCCGATGATAACAGGACGGTATGGATAACAACAATTGTTTTGCGTGCTCCATTGTACTTCTCTCCCAACAACATAATTTGAAATTCTCCTTCAAAACGCATTTTTAAAAGGCGGATAATTTTCTTACACAATTTGCATACGATTTTAAAATCCTGATATATTTCCATATTGCGCTTTCTAGAGAAATTGTAAACTAAGTAAACTACCACACAGTGAACATTCCCACCCTGGATGTTACTCTGAGCGTGTGTTCGATACGTACCTTCAAACTGGGAGAAATTTAACTTCCCTCCAGAAGGGCTGCAGGAAGGACCATCTACATCCTGTGATAACAGTTACGTTCCACAGGGTGATCAAAAACATCTGATCCAGCAAAGCGAGTTAAATAATCTGGAATCTTTGAAAGCAAAAAGTATATGTTCTGGCATCATTACTGCTGCAGAAGAATTGACTGGATAAAAAATAAGATGTCCCTGTTCGAGGAATTTTTTGGATATCACAGAATGCAGGATTCTGTTTGCATCTGCAGTGACGTAAATAGTCTCACTGAAGAACTGAGATTTCAGCAAGATCCCGAGGAACGGAGAATTTTCATTTGTGTATGGAAACTGAAATTGAAAGCAGTTTTGTTAAATATTGGACACGTAAAATTACCGATATCTCTTGATCATTCATTAGCTCAGAATGAAACGTTCGTAATTATGCCACTCCTAACTAAATGCATTTAATTACAATAATTGTTGACAGACACATGGTGATCGTTAGGTGAAAGTACTTCTGCTCGGACTGCAGACGGGATACACTAAGTTTTCTGTGGTTCTGGGATAGTCGAGCAATCGAAAATGTTACCCTGTGAAGAACTGGTCAGCCAGTTAGGACGTGGTTCCCGTACAATTTAGTGTTAAGAATTATCCATTGTTGAATTCCGAGTAGGTGCTTCTGCCTCCACTGCACATAAAGCTGGGAGTTATGAAGAAATTTCTGAAAGTCTTGGACAAAGATGCTTCTACTTGCGCAGTAATTTTCCAGATCGCACTAATGACAAAGGTAATCAAGATATTTTCGTCGTCCTACAAATTGGAAAAGGTGTGTTGGACGAGAATTTCGAAAGGAATTTTTAACTGCACTGAATTGACTGCGTGGAAATCCATAAAATTATTTTTCCTTTGCTTTCTGGACAACAAAAAACAGGAAAACTAAACCTAGAGCTTACAAAGTCTGGTACAGAACTACCAGAAGTTATGATGACAGATGTCATTGAATATCCTCGTCTTACACACACATCGCAGCTTTTTTCCTAACAACCTGGGAGCCGTTTGTGATACGGGAGGTGAACGGTTTCATTAGGTTATAGTCAAAATGAGGCAAAAGTGCCAAGATTGGTGGGTTTCGGCTGTGATGGGAGATTATTGATGGTTTGTCTTTAGGACAGTTGAAACTACCAAACGAAGGAAGTCACCTTAAAATAATATACAGTAGCAATTTTCAGTTCTTCCTTTTCAAATGGTATTTGAATGAATGTTAAATATGAAAAAAATATATATATTTTAATAATTGTGTAATTATTATAGTATTAAAAACTATTAATTTATGCATAATTCTAAGTTGTTCTCTCCATTTTCAAAGCAGGCTTTTTAGTCTCAAATACCTTATTCCAAAATAAGATCTACTGTAATCAATTGTTATTAATTCAAGGAACATCCTCATTGCATAAGTACATGTTACGAAATTTCGCGCCTCATTTTCGTTGCCAGCACACCTGATTTAGTAACAAGATAGGCAAAGTACGTGTAACAAAATATTGCGGCGCTTTCGTGCAACCATTGTTAGAGTGGAAAAGCAGTAAGTATTACATATTCTGAGTGTGTGTTTATAGCCATAAGTATGCAGCATGCCATGTGCATGTGCTGTATTATATTGTCATCTGTGGCATGCCTCGCTGTACAAAAGTTTTCCAAGTTATCCAATAAAAGGCACGGTTATTGAAAAAAGTTACTGAACACAAAATGTGTTTTGATTCCCCCACAACTTCTGTCTGAATCATTTCTCACTCTACGAAGAATCAAGCGGGTTAAAAAAATGTATGTTGGGCTTTAAAGTGCCGGTTATTGTCCGATTTTTGATAGAACTTTCATTTTCTCGACAGATTTTCGAAAAATACTCCTATACAAAACTTCGTTAAAATTAGTCCAGTGCGAGCTGAGTTGTTCCATGTGGACAGAAAGACAGACATTACGAAACATAGTCGATTTTCGAAACTTTGCGAACGCGCCTACCAACACCTTTTATCGGTTTTTTAAGTATTGTCTGACTGTAATCAAGACACCATGTGCTTCCCGACCTTGACCGAATTGCACTTAACAGGCTGCATAATGGATTATAGGATTAAAAAAATACTTTACAGTTGCCGTCCAACAAAATATACGTGTTTTGGTTTATTCTTGTTTTAATGGCGACACGTTTCCTCCTTCCGACCATCATCTGGTAAACTTACAGGACCTTAACTTAGGTATATAAAGTTTCTGTAAGATAGCCAGATGATGGTCGGAAGGACCGAAACATGATATATATTTAACTGCAATTGGGTAGGCACCCGGTGGCAGTTGTTCAGTACACATGTACACGCAAATAATACAGGGAACGTTACAGAACAAACAATACATAGAACAACACAAAAAATACGTAAAACAACACACAGGATGAGTGCGGGCCGTGCCCCGTCTTTGCGGGTTTTACCCTGGCATTTGCCTTACAAATGAGGAAAAAGCACGGAAAAACCTGTCAGGGTAGCCATACATAAACATACAATGAGAATACATAGTTATAACAATAAGAATAACATGTCGCCATTAAAACAAGAATAATCTAATATACTGTGTTTGTTGAGGTTTCGTAATAAACACAACGAATTACGCCATTTTACTTTACTACTCACAGATATAGATACAAAAGCTAAGATACATAGACCCTTGGTCAGAGATAAACTCATGGATCTTCCACATCCTCCCCACCCTGGTCAACCTCCAGGGGGATGACCAGCTGGATCGGGCGGACCAGAATAGTTCCGTTCGCCCCACGGAGTACAGCCGTTCTCGTGGCCCCGTCTCTCCCCACCTTCAGCTCTTCCACCTGGGCCTTCCACATATGCCTGGGGCTGTGATCCTCTTGGAGGAGGACATTGATTCCTGTTTGGACCTTCCCTGACCTCCCCTTTGGTTGAGAGATTACATGGAAGGATCTCAGCTCCATGACATATTCCTTCTCCCAACGTCTCCAAAAGTCGTCGGCCATTCTATTTGTCCTCTGGTGTGTCTTCGTGAGATTACCCTCCCTTTGTGGTTATGTTGTGGAGGGCAACGTCGTCAGTTTTGCACCACAGAGGAAATGCGCAGGTGTTAATGCGTCCTCGATGTTTTGTGTTATGAGCCTTGAATTCAGGGCGGCTTCGATGCTGACTAGAGTGGTGGCCAACTCTTCGTCCGTGGCCTGTGACCGCCCCAACACTTTCCTTGGGCAACTTTTTGTGGTGCCAATCATTCTTTCCCACCATCCTCCCCACCAAGCCGCCCTGGGAGCGATGAATTTCCACGTGATGCCGTACTGGGCAATGAGGCGATGAGTTTTAGTGGCTGAAAGGGCTTGCCACAGCTCAGCGAGCTCCCGGTTCGCTGCGTGGAACGTCTGCGCGTAGTCGGTGTATATGGTATGCGGTAGCCCGCGGCGTCCAATGAATCTCTGGAAGGCCAAGAGGAACGTATCCGTGGTCAAGTCACTGCAAAGTTCAAGGTGAACGGCGCGTACTGTTGCGCAGGTGAACGGCGCGTACTGTTGCGCAGGTGAACACCGCAATATAGCATTTTCCCAAAGGGGGTTTCCCCTTGACGGAAACGGGTCCGGCGAAATCTATACCGGTAACCTGACAGGGCCTGGAAGCAGTGACTATCGGCCGGCATAGGGGCCTCCCGCTCCTGCCCGAAAGGCTTCCGCGCGATTTTACACGGGAAGCACTTGTACAAAACCTTCTTAATTGCCTGCCGAACCCGCAGTATCCAAAATTCCTCTCGCAATTTTGAGAGTGCAATGCGAACCCCCATGTGATGTAGACGAATGTGCGTCTGCGTGATCAACAGTGCTGTGAAATAGTGCGACCCATGGAGGAGAATGGGGTGTATTTGTTCTCTTGACAATTCAGCAAACTGAAGCCGACCGCCGATGCGCAAGTATCCATCGTCTAAGAAGGGGCTGAAGCGTGCTACCAGTGAATCGCGTGGGAGGGGGTTTCCCTTTTGAAGCGCTTGAATCTCTGGTCCGAAGAAGTCCCGTTGCACCTCTCTGATCCAATATGTGCGTGCTTCCATTAGTTCAGAGGCATCCAATTCCCCTGAAGATCTCTTTTGCCGTCTCGCATGTCGCACAAAGCGAAAGACCCAGGCCGTGACACGAAGCAGACTCCAATGACAACTGAAACTGGAAGATTCAATAAGGCGTTCGGGGGTTGCCGTAGGCCCAACGGGGAGGGATTGCGTCCTTTCATCCAGCAATGGGTGATGCGATCGGGTTTGCTGGCTTGGCCAATGAGACGAATCCTGTGACAGCCACAAAGTACCCTGCCACCAGTTTCGTAGCTTCTTTAATTGCTCGGCTGTGACCCAACGTGACAGGTGATCAGCCGGATTGTCCTCACCTGGACAGTGCTTCCACTGCGAAGGCGTAGTGTAGGTCTGTATTTCAGTGACGCGGTTTGCGACGAACGTCTTCCACCTGTTGGGGTCATTACATATCCATTACAAAGCCACGGTTGAATCTGGCCACAATGTTGCTTCCGCGATGTCCTGTCCCGTTTCCTTGCAAAAGTAATGCAGCAAGCGTGCTCCAATCAACGCCGCTATAAGCTCCAGTCTCGGGAGGATGCCTTTCTTCAAGGGAGCCAGCCTGTTCTTACTGCATACAATCCGCACCAAGGTTCCTGTCTTGTGGGTTGACCGGATGTAGAGCACAACCCCATACGCCCTCTCGGATGTGTCGCAGAAGACGTAGATTTGACAGTTTTTCCCCCTGGCCCCCACCCGTCTTGGATTGTGGATGTCTAGGAGATCCGGTAAGAGTTTAACTCAATTACCCTAGCGTGTTCCTAAGTCGTCCGGCAGAAGCTTGTCCCACCCTATACCTGTACACCAGGAGTCCTGGAAAATTAGCTTCCTGGTAATGAGGACGGGCAACAGACCCATAGGGTCGTAGAATCGTGAGGTTGCTTGGAGGATTTGTCTCTTCGTTGAGGGCCCCTCATGCGCCTTGTCTGTGACGTCTTTGTGGTCTGTGAAGAGCGTATCCCGCATGGTGTCCCAGCTCACTCCTAGAACCTGAGTTATAGATTTTATTTCTATGCCATCGACTCCCCATATGTTCCTCAAGAGTTCCGAATTGGAGGCCCATTTTCCCATCGGGAAACTATATTTCCGCATGAGGGCGGCAAGTTGGTAATAGATGGCAATGACACCGTTGTCGTCTTCTGCACCCGCTACAAAATCGCCCATAAATGTACTGCGATCAACAAGAGTTGCCGCCGTGGGAAAGTGTCCTTGTGCATAGTGGCAAGTTCCAGCACTGACGCCGGAAGAAGAATGGGACTGCAAAGTAAGGCAGAAGGGTAGAAGGGTAAAGCGATAACAGATCACCTCATCTGTCGTATTTTAGTTCCCTTCGTCGTCCCGTGTCACGCGATACCAGAAGAACCTTGTCAGATCCCTGTCTTTCTCGTCCAGCTGTAACTGAAGAAATGCTTGGTGGATGTCTCCTATAATAGCTACCGGGTTGACCCTGAAGCGTAACAATGTTGCGAATAATTCTGGTAGGAGGTTGGGTCCCATCTCTAGAGCGTCGTTTAAGGAGGGTACGCCCCTCTCATGTGAGGATGCGTCGAACACGTTTCGCCATTTTATGTCTCCTTGTTTGCTTTTGGATACCGCATGGTGAGGTAAGCAGAATGTTCCCTCCTGTTTCTCGTCTGGATCGACGACCTCTGCTTGTCCCCGTTGCATGTAGTCCAGCATGTGGGTGTAATACACGTTACGCAGGTTTGCACTCTTTCTTAGCCTTGTTTTCAGCGACTTCAACCTGTTCTCCACGTTCTGTCGGTTGGTTGGAAGAGTAATGTTCTTCTTCTGAGGTAGGGAGACGACTCTCCGACTGTCCTCAGTTCTGAAAGAGTCGTGAAAGGCTTTGAGAACAGTTGAATCCTTGGTATGCCGCCCTTTTCCTGGTGGGCTGTAATGCCAATAGTTTCCAAATCCCAGAACCGCTTGATCTCTGTGTCCGGTAGCGGACCAGGTCTCTGTAGATGAAGGAAGTTGACCGCTGCTACGTTGGCCGAGATGCCGGACCGGTTTCCAGGTACGAAGGCAGTGCCACTACGGACGGGGATATTCGCAATGGCGGACTGTCCTGTCACCGACGAGGATTTCTATCGGAAGGTCCTCTTGTTCCATAGGGTCTGCGAACTGGAGCTTGGGAGTGTGCGTCGTCGTATTAATGTCTCGTGGCACTGTTGGTTGGGGTAAAAATTCTAGGCGCTCCCAAAGGCGGTAATTGTCGTGTTGAAGTTGGTCCAAATTCCTCTCGTGTCCAGGCGGACTAGTCTCCGTGAGCCTGACGTAACGGATGATGATTCAAAGGCATTAACTGCCAAATTTCGCCTATCAGTAACGTCCAATTTCAAGACGTCTATAATGGACTTGCTGACGAAGCTGGTCTGACTCCCGCTGTCCAAAGCACAGCGGCTGAGCTTGCTCAGGCCGGTTGGCCCGACTATCCGAACCCTAGTGGTCTGCAAATACGTAAAGTTGGAAGGTGCGACGTCTATCTTGCTGACGGTAGTCGGTGCGGTCTCTGTAGATCTATTAGTGGTTTCTGCGTCATTGCATATGGAACAATGGTGCGCCCCCCTGCATTTCGTGCAGGGAGCCTTGTCCCGTTTGTTGCAAGCTCTGGCGTTGTTCCCCCTGTTTAAGCAAAGAAAACAGCTATGTGCTGACGTAAGTTTCTCTCTGCGATCGGTCACAGACGTCACCTTCTTGCATTATTCGGCCCAGTGTCCCTTTGCCTCGCAAAACACACAAAATGGTTCGTCCTTATGTCTGTCTTTTCGCCCGGATCTTGGCTGTTTAGAACTAACGTGAAAGGCCGCTGCTGATGGGATGTAGTTAGGAGTATCAGTGGACTCTCGGCGTATTTTCTGCGCTACGAAAGCCACATCTACCTCTTCACTGAGGAACTCCATCAGTTTCAAAATGCTTCCTTTTGAGAGGCCCTGTCGTTTGACATGGACGATCCACAGCTGACAGAATTCTGGGGGTAAGGCACGTAGTATCTCGGGTACCAACACCCTGCCGTAGCCCGAAGCGCCTGGATGCGGCGATGACATTCAATAAAGGTGGTGTTCAACTCGTCGGGCATGGCAGATGCTGCCGGGGGTAGGCTTTCGAGAAAATCAAAGTGGGCCTGGATGATGCAGTTTGTGTCTCCATATCAGGCGAGCAAAATCTTCTTGGTCTGTTCGTACGTATTTGCTGTTACAGCTATTCCGTCCACCAGCATCTTGGGCTTTCCTTCCAAATATCCACGCAGAAAGACGTGCTTGTTAATAGTTGAAAGGGAGGCGTCTTCGTCGATGGACGACTGAAACTGCTCCCAAAATCGAGACTAAGTTTCCACAACGCCTTTGAAAGGTTCCACTTTTATTGCTGGCAGCTTCACAGAACGTGAGACCGAACTGGTAGGGGCCGGTGCAGTTTGCTGGGTCGGTCCGTTGATGCTTAATCGTGCAGTGGAAATAGACTGTTGTCTATACGCCGACTTGCCTTCTGGATTGGCCTTTTCCTCTTGTCAATATATTCCTCACAAGTGTTTATGTCTTCTTCGCACTCTCTGTCCGGCAAAAGATCATGAATAGCATCGTCCAGTTAAATAAGTCTATCCAAGGTCTCTTTTAAACGCCCGCGGTAGTGTTCTAAGTCGTTTAGGGGAGTTGTCCTCAAATCCCTCCAGCATCGTGTAAAAGCGTGTAGCATTCGCTCTCTCCCTAGCCCGTCTTCTGTTCAAGTTGTGAAGCATATCAGCTGATCCGTCTGCCATCGTAGTACAGTTCACGCTCGAAAGATGGCGCTAGTCAACGAGATCAACACTATCGCAGTGTTGTCTTCGTGGTAGTGCTTTAGTATCTGTGACAATGCAGGTATCGACCTACTGAGCGAGTGACTTAGTTGTTCCACCGTTGCAACAACAGATGACGTGCATAGAACGTTTTAGCTACTACAAGCTACGCTATTGTCTATTGAAACTTCAGGTTTGTAATAATAATAGCGAACGTAGTCGAAATGTTATGTTAGTGAGCTCCCGGATGTTAATTTTTGTCCCGTCCACTTAACTGCGTAAGATACGGGCCACCTTCGTGATGAAGCAATGCGTTGTAGCGGCGTGGAGGCGTCACAGATAGCGTCTGGTATCGTATCTTCCTCGCGAAGTGAATTCTCCTTCCTGCGTGTAGATATAAATACCCCGTAGTCACTTCCGCAATAAATTCACTATAACACTGCTATTGAAGTACTTGTTGCCCGCGTTTCGGCACCAGAAGTTGATGTTTCGTAATAAAACAACGAATTACGCCATCTTACTTTACTACTCACAGATATAGATACAAAAGCTAAGATACATGGACCCTTGGTCAGAGATAAACTCATGGATCCTCCACAGTGTTGGAGGGCAACTGATAACTTGTGTTGTTTTCCTATAACTCGTTAAACATAACGAGGAGTCCTCTATAAAATATTATATATTGGATGTTGAGCAAGTTGAAGCCATCACAGCTATGTTGATAAAGACCTAAGTCTACTGGGCTGTGACACCATGGCAATTGTAATTTAACTGCCGACGATTCAGAAGAGCTTGCTGCTTGTCCCTTCACGGTCTCTTTTTCATTTGCATAAACCCTACAAACTCTGGCAGAAAGCCCCTCAGTAATGTCAGAAATATTTATCAAGTGTTACGTCATCATATTCCAGATAACTGGGAAGCTCATGTTTTGGACATCCGTTGGTAACTTACTGTTCAATTATGCAGGTCCATATTTCCTGTAAAATGACTGCAGTGGGGTCTGATGAAGGTGCGGTACTGAACAATATATGTACATAGATAGGGGAAGGTGCGTTAAGACTAAGACTTCCTTTCCATAATAGGCGTTGCCTTTCGCTTCTGCCGTCCGGGATCAGTAGATGTAATGAAAGTATACGCGGAAATTCTTGTACGTGCATTGTTGGACAAGAGAAAAATTCAATTACTTTCTTGCACAATGTCGCCCATGCGTAGGCTTTTTCTAGTTTACTGGTGTAAGAAGGCGATTTGGAATCCGAAATGGCTGGCAGCTGCTCTGTTTAAGTAATAAATGATTCCGTGTCGAATGAATCAACAGTGCTTGCTTCGCCATGTTTAGAAAGTTCCGAACTATGTGACAAAACATAACTTACGGCTCCGAGCGGCGCATGATAGAGCCGCTCGTGGAAACGGCACGACTGTTCACAACACTAGATGATCTGTGGTTCAAAATGCCTCTCGCCTAGCCGAGGGGCAAAAACAGCTGCTGCCAGTAGCGGGGAAAATGGTATCTGTAGCTAGCAGCCTTAGAAGCGCTGTGACCTTGACAGCAACGCCGCGGTGGTGGCATCGTGCTAAAACCCGCTCGTGGAAGTGCGCTGTAAACATCGCTTAGTGCTGAGCGGGAGACAGAAACCAGGAGTAGTTTCGCGCGGGCGGGCAGACATTTTGAATAATACCCACACAGACACTGCGAATTCTTGGGAACTGTATTAATGTAACTAGAACTCTATACCTGAAACTATGTATATTAAATTAAAATAACTAATATATTAACCTTTAAAGACTAAACGTAATCTGCTTTACGTAAGGAATCAGCCCGTACCGCGCTGTAAACACTTTCCACCATGGTCATAAAAACCAGTCAGTTAATGATGTTTAAAGCAAAAGTCGCTGCCTGTTTTGAGATCCGTACAAAACACTCAACGCAAAGCGAGTGCCATGTAGCATTTTTGAATGTTAAACCTGGTGGTACGTAAAGAAAGCGTTAGGCTTTAAAAGGTTAAATTAGAAGTAATATTATGCGTATTATGTTATGAAAGAAAGAGATTTGATATCAAAGCGGTCCTGTTGTTTATTGAAGCTCTTTAAAAACCGTGTGGGCTATAACAAAATGTGCGAAGAAAGAGGCTAAAAACGAGCATGCTTATGGTATCTTACTTGATACTCTGTATTTTGTATTATTTGTATTGTTTCTTGGTTTTTAACCCTTTAAACCCTGAATTAAATCCCATCTGCTATTTGCTGGCATTATTAGCTCACCATTTTCTCCACGTTAGCAGGATAATGGTTAAATCATTACCCCTTAGGCTTCTAATGTCATATATAT
>Ga0268261_10003728_pt1:2500-11260 | contig 11260 bp, 6 predicted proteins | sample TergutNc150P1_FD_190353 | JGI IMG/M metagenome (GOLD analysis project Ga0268261, IMG submission 190353) | Nasutitermes corniger P1 segment gut microbial community from laboratory colony in Florida, USA - Nc150 P1 (SPAdes) (version 2) | ecosystem: Host-associated > Arthropoda: Insects... | reverse complement strand
ACTAGAAATAGTTCCTTTAACACCGTGCACTAGTCTTAATCTCTGCAATAATCATACCAGTGTAGTACACTTAAATGGCATAATCATTTCATACAATACTTGTTGCTGTTTAAGTATTATTTTCCCAAATTATGTCATTACTTTCATAATAATTAATAATAACAGTAATAATTAAACTGGACAGCTGGGAAAAAGTGATAGGTTGTTGGAGAAAATCACATAATGAGGAACTTTTATAATTTGTACTGTTCCCTGAACATTTTTAGGTAGATCAAATCGATGAAGATGAGGTACAGGAGCATGTAGCCTGCAGGGGAAAGAGAATAAATGCAGACAGAATGTTCATAGGAAAACCTGAAGGGAAAAAATCTCATGGAAAATGTATGCATAAATGGGAGGATAATATTAAAATGGATTTGAAGGAAATTTGGTGATAGTGTGGGGACCAGTTTCACATGATTCAGGATAGGGTTCAGTGGTAAGCTGTTGTGAACACAATAATGAACCTTCAGGTTCCATTTAATAAATTAATGATTAAATAAATAAATAAATAAGTACAGATAACTATGAGTTTCTCAAGAGAGACTGTCATTCATGGAGTTAGTTAAATTATTGGGATACACCTCAGTACATGAAATGTTATTATGTATATTATATTTTTATGTTGTGTTTGAGTGTTGTGGGTACCTTTCATTTTCAAACTGTGCATGCCTGAAATCGTTTGTGTGTGTATGTTGTGGTGGTACACAGTGAAAAGCTATTGTGAAAGTCCTACCGAAATAATATTTGAGTTTTGTATGTCATTTCTGCTCCAGTATAGTGGTCAGAATGGACTGTTCCTGGGTGCTGGGTTGGGTAATTTCTGATTGAATGTAACCCCCATAAATAAAACTTTATAACATTAATTTAACCTTGCTCATCATGCAAAAATTATTGCATAACATAAAACGTAGCTCTCATTAAAATCTAAAATTTTTGTTTCTAAACATATTTTAGTATAGGCCTAGAACATGTTCTGCTACATATGTAAGGAAAAATGATCTATGAGTATGCAATTCAGATGCATAGCATGTTACATTTTACTGTACACTTGTAACTGCAGTGAATGAATGTCAAGGCCATTGTCATACACAGATACGCAAAGAACACAGTGGGAAATATGTGCATTCTAATTTTACACTCTTGTGTTCTCATGGACCAATTTTATCTGAGTGATTTAATGTTTAAGTCTCACAAGGCCCAAGTACTGAGAAAGTTGTGCGCCATGATCTTCTACACTTTATTTTTAATATAATATGTCACTGTTATTTAATTATTAATGGATTTCAACACAGCATTCTACAATTATGTATCTTTTTCTAGATGAACACAATGTACTAGATGTTGTAAGTTAAAAATTCTTCAATTTTGCTATTGCCCTCCCTGATAAGATGTCTTTATAAAGTAAAAAGAAATGCCTTATATGGAGGTCATATCTAACTGTTCAGCTGTTTGTCTGTGTGGCTGTCTGTGGCCTAGTAACAGCACCAGAAATATATTTTTTGTAGTTCAACATGGCAGTCCTTTACAAAAACTGTAGGGCAAGTCCAGTTTTAAAACTTATTGATCCATAGTTAAATCCACTTGCAAAAAGACTGTACATAAATCCAAGTTATAAACAATCTTAATAAACTGCAAAGAATACTGATGGAACTTTACATACTATGTTATGCAGTACAAATTTTCCAGTCCTATTTAAAATTCAGGTTTCTGGATCTCTGACTCGAGTCTTGTACAGTTAACACCTCCATGAGATATGTGGAATACTATATCTTATATTCCTGTCCTCTTAAGAAAACTGCAAAATTTTGGACTAGTGTAACAGAAATCTTTTATTTATCACCACTGCAGGAACATAATTTAAAATTACATTAAAATTTCATATGAGGTGTAAAGTTTCCATGACAGTGAAAATTTGGATTTTGGTCTTCTGGGTCAAAACTAGGTGGCCACAAACATTTCAGAGGAGCATGCTACCTCCATCCATTGAGATGTGGTGTAGGCAGTAAGTCCTCCTTCCAGATTATATAGTGTCATCATAACCCAGAAGACTACAATGTGAACATGCACCCTTTTGAAAAAAGTTACATTTAAAATTCATGTATGATGTTACAGTGCCCTAACCAGAACACCATAACTCAAATATGCAAATTTTATATTTATACACCTCAGTTTACATTTTGACATGTATATGTCTTATGGCTGGGGTATCCACTGCAATCACGTGACCTGGTAAGTTAAGACGCGTGACGTCAGACCGTATCCGGTACTGATATGTGTATCGTGTACCACGTGACATGGTAGGAAGCTTCTGGAAACGTTAACCTTGGCACGCACTACGTATACACAAGTGTAGGCGCGTAATGTTTTGTTGACATGTATATGTTGTATGGCTGGGGGGTCCGCCTGGTGAAAACGTAGATCACGTGACCTGGTAAGTTATTATTCTTTCATCATAACTTGTTGGTATAATATTAAACCTTGTTATTTGTCTAACCTAATGTACTGGACTTCCAAATGTACTTGGAGGAAAGGTGTTGGAAGAATTCAGAGTATTTATAGATGATGTAGAAGTAACACTTTTGGAACTACATGCAGATTTTAAAGAAACCAAAGAGACTGTTGAATTTGTATCAGGTGATTCCAGTATTTGATAACCAACTGACTGCTCTGTTGTTGCTGTTGAATTGCTGACTGATGAGGACGGACTGCCAGCTAGTTCCATAACGCTTGTATCTCCTGGAGTATCAGTCTGAAGTGACAAACCTGAAGTGACTGAGTAGGGCCCAATATGAGAGTCTTTTTCTGTCATAAAGTAATCTGTTACAATAAAATCCTTGGGAGTCTTATATTTTTCTCTACAGGTTTTGGTTAATGTGATTACACAGTCTTGCTTTTGGTGGCTGTCACAGTCTTTGGTGTTTTGTGAACTGAAAATGCTTTTTGATGTTGATGATAGATTTGTTGTTTTTTTCAGGACGGGATGTTTTCCTTCTTTCTGATGGTTACCTTCAGCATCATCATATCCATACATTATATTTGTTGCATGCAAATGCATGTCTGTGTTGTGGTTGATTGTACTTTCACTGGAGTCAGTTGCATCTTGAACTATAGAAGTATCATAAACTGAATAAGGCTCCTGATTTTGAATATTTTCTAGATGTGGAGAAATATATTGTGCATTCATACCTGGTGTACTGCATATTAAATCAGTTGAATATACAAGATTATTAACTAATCTTTTTTCACCTTCATGTCTTATTGGTCCCTTTAACATGCATGATGTAGGGTATTCTGAGTTTATCACCGCTATTGCATTCGGTTTATTATAAACTACATTTTGAGCATACATATTTTCAGAACACGATTTTTCTTTCTGTGTCTGTAGTACTGCAACACCTTTGTTGTCACCATTTGTAGTCTGTGTGGAATGTGCTGCATTTGATTTTGTGAGGTTTGTAGAACCTTTTAAATATTTCATAACATTCACTTTGGGTGATATTACTGGAAAATACTGTGGACAGTTAACAAAGACTGACTTTCTGCAGCTTGTTTTATCCTCATCCCCCTTGAGGTCTATAGAAGAAGATATACAAGAACTTGAAATACTTGGTTTTACTGAAGAATCAACATTAGAAGTCTGATTAGAATTGACAGAATGTATGGTATTCTGAATGTCAGTAGCAGTCATGCTGTTTGAATTGCTTTGCACTGCAGAAATGTGTGAAGATATACATATGCCTCCTTCATTTTCATGCCTGCAGGTGATGTCCTCAGTTCTGGCACCTCTTTTATAGTTTCCATCACTTGCATCATTATCCACATACCTGTTCTGACACTCAGTTCTTGTATTATTAGTACCTGAAGAGTTCATTTTAATATCACACTCATCTGTACCAGCAGATGAGTGTGGAACATTATCAACACAATGTCTAACTTCTAATGGATGTTCTGAAATAACCGTAATATTTGTATCACAGAAAGTGGGAAGCTGAATTAGATGACTGACTGTTGCTGGTATGTGTTCCATTGGTCTTGCTGAATTGCCTTTATTGCATATTAATTCCTCGGGACTGATGCATCCCACAACACCAGGCAGTGTGCATTCACTTGTTGCACTTCTGCAGAAAAGTGGACTATCTTGGCCAATACAAATTGAAGTTGAATGTGTATCTGTGTAGCTGGCAGGCCTGATGGGACCAGAAAGAACATGTTCATTTGGTGTGGGTCTGTATGCAACAGAAGTAGAAGGATTTGCTGGACTTCTGTTGGAATGTGTTTCTATAAAACTAGCAGGTCGTGCAGATGATAGAAGTCCCACCAGTGAACGGCTGGAGTAACGGGATGATGAACAGGACATGGCTCGACGTCTTGGACGCCATAACTCCCCACCTACCTCTTCATCCTTCAACAGAACATAAATGAACAGGAGTTATTGGTAGCATATGAAATCTTTAATTAGAAAAGTTGGATAGTTATGTCATCCAGACTAACTCATTTCTCTCATTCAGCATGTGTCCTTTGCAGTTGTTATAACTGAAAAACGGTTAGAACACTTTCATTACTAACTGTTGCGGATCATATCCTGCCAGCCTCATAGGTCTTTATTTTCATTTTAGTCGGAGTGAGGGCTTTATAGTGAAAGCATTATTAACCTGATTACCTGTAAGATGGAGATGCCTGTATGATTAGAATAATTGCTTTTGTCAGGCTGAAATGTAAGTTTTATATCTAACAGCTTCTCAGTGAACTATTTCTTTCTTTAGAAGTAGGAAATTTTGAATTTGTGTTTTGCTACTTGTATAATTATCTCTATGCATTTGATCATATTGTCATGTAAATATACTATATCTTTTATCAGGAATCATGATGACTCAACTACTGCAAGCACATTCAGAGTACTGAGTATGTGATACTGCACTACCTAAACCTTCTTTTCTGAATATTATAGGTTTGAATTCAAATGCCTGCAGAGTAGTTTTTCTATTTGTATTATGCAACAGCAGCAGCAACCTCATTGGTAACAGGTATAGCAATTATAAGTATTAGTATTAGTAGTAGTATTATTCACTAAGAATTGGACTTGTACTTGAGAGTTTTATATGTTAGCTTTGGCAGTGACTTAATATTGTAATGAACATCATGTCAGTGAGAGTATTGTGATTAACACAGCAGTATTGACGAAGTTTCACATCTTCTGTAATGTTACACTATGTCAACTTGTAAAGGGTTGCGAACATTTTGAAGAGTGTACAATAGTCTTCTTGGACTACTTGGTTACCATTTAGCAGTTGACTCAGTGCAAGGTCCCAGAAGACTTTATTTTTCATCATGTAAGTGGTTTAATTTCATGGCTTTTAGATCCATGCCTAGTTAGTTAATTTTTATTGCTTCTCCTTTCCAGAAAATCAACCTAGGCATATTAACAGAGAGAGGTGACTTGCTCTGTTCTGTATCTTACATTTCATACTAAATGTACAGAGTATATATAGATCAGTATGTGAATACCTTTAAACAGTGCTATTAATGTAATTTTAATAACGGACTTTCATTTTTTTCGAAGAAGGTGTTAAAAATGTGTACCATCTTGTACCATCAGAAAGGAACATCTGTTTATTAATATCGATAATTAATTACTTGTCACATATTGATAGCTAGGAGATGGCATTTGACTATACTCAATGTGTGATCTTTCAGGGGACCTGAGTGTGATGCTGATCATTGTCTGGTGGTTGCAAAAGTTAGGGAAATATTGGCAGTAAGTAAACAAGCAACACGGAAGTTTTATGTGGAAAAATTTAATTTTAAGAAGCTAAATGAGCCGGAGGTTAGGTAACAGTATCAGATTAAGATCTCAAACAGATTTGCAGCTTTGGAAAACTTAAGTGATAGCAAGGACATAAATAGGGCTTGGGAAAACATTAAAGAGAATATCAAAACCTCAGTGAAAGAGAGTCTAGGTCTGTATGCATTGAAGCAGCATATTCCATAGTTTGATGGAGAATGTTTACGTTTTTTAGATCAAAGGAAACAGGCTAAAATACAGTGGTAACAGGATCCAAACCAAAGCAATGTAGATAATCTAAACGATATGAGATGTGCAGCTAGTAGACATTTCAGGAACAAAAAGAAGGAATAACTGGAAGCTAAAATTTATGAACTTGAAACCAAGAGTAAGATAAAAAATATCAGAGACTTGTATAAGGGCATCATTGAGTTTAAAAATAATTAGCAGCCTAGAATTAAAATTGTACAGGGTGAGAAGGGTGATTTGGTTACAGACTGCAACAGTATTTGGCTAGGTGTAGGAATCATTTCTCTCAGTTCTTCAATGTACATGGGATTAGTGATGTTAGGCAGACAGAAATACATACAGCAGAACCTCTAGTGCCTGAGCCAAGTGCCTTTGAAATTGAGATGACAATTGAAAAGCTAAAAAGACAGAAATCACCGGGTATTGATCAAATTCCAGCAGAACTGATTACTGCAGTAGGTATAACAATTTGCTATGAGATCCATAAATTTATTATTTCTATTTGGAATAAGGAGGAATTGCCTGACGAGTGGAACAAGTCGATCATTGTACCTATCTATAAGTAGGGCGATAAAACAGACTAGTAATTATAAGGGCATATCATTTCTGCAAACTACATACAAGAATTTATCCAACATCCTGCTGTCAAGATTGGCTCCATATGCAGAGGAAATTACTGGGTATCATCAACGTGGATTTTGACACAACAGGTCAACTACTGATTATACATTCTGCATTTATCAAATACTTGAGAAAAAATGGGAATGCAATGAAGCAGTGTATCTTCCATTTATTGACGTCAAGTAAGTGTATGATTCAGTTAGGAGGGAGGTCTTGTATAATATTCTCATTGAGTGTGGTATCCCCATGAAACTGGTAAGGCTAATAAAAATGTGTCTGAGTGAAATCTATAACAGAGTCTGGGTAGGCAAGCATTTGCCTGACACGTTCCCTTTTAGGAATGGTTTGAAACAAGAAGATGTTGAATCGCCATTGCTTTTGAACTTTGCTTTAGAGTATGCCGGTAGGAGGGTCCAGGTAAACCAGAATGGCTTGAAATTAAATGGTTCACATCATATTTTGGTTCATGCTCATGATGAAAATATATTGGGTGAAAGAATACATATTATGCAGGAAAACGCAGTATCTGATTAATTGCTAGTAAGGAGATTGCGTTAGAAGTAAATGCTGATAATACTAAGTACATGTTCATGTTTCGAGATCAGAATGCAGGAAGAAGTCATAATATAAAGATTGATAATAATTTGTTTGAAAGAGTGAAGAGTTGAAATATTTGGGAACAATCTTAACGAATAAGAATTCTATTGAGGAAGAAATTAAGAGCCAATTAAAGTCAGGGAATGCTTGCTATCATTCGGTGCAGAACCTTTTGTCTTCCAGTATTCTATCCAGAAATATAAAGATTAAGATATACAGAACTATAATTTTTGCCTTTTGATTTGCATAGGTGTGAAACTTGGTCGCTCATACTGAGGGAGGAAAGTAGACTGAGGGTGTTTGAGAAAAGGGTGTTGGGGAGAAAATTTGGGCCTAAGAGGGATGAGATTACAGGGGAGTGGAGGTAACTGTATAATGAGGAGCTTAGTGATCTGTACTTCTCACCCAGTTTTGTTCAGGTAATCAAATTGAGAAGAATGAGATGGCCAGGGCATGTAGCATGTATGGGGGAGGGGAGCACTGTACAGAGGGTTTTGGTGGGGAAACCTGAAGGAACGAGACCCCTTGGAAGACCCAAACATAGACAGGAGGATAATATTAAGATAGATCTTCAGGAAGTGGGATGTGAGGGCATGGACTGAATTGATCTGGCTGAGGACAGGGACAGGTGGTGGGCACTTGTAAATGTGGTAATGACCCTTCAGATTTCATAAAATGCGGGGAATTTCTTGATTAGCTGAGAACCGTTAGCTTCTCAAGAAGGACTCTGCTTCATGGAGTGAGTAAGTAAGTAATTACTTTGGTTAAATAACAAGATCATACATCATTATTTGCTTCATGCACAGGTTGACTGTTACTTGCTTCTGTGTATCTTTGTATCAGCTACTGAGCTTATGTAGCATAAAATTATTGGTGATTAATGATGGAGGTGGTGAAATGTACATAAATGGACATTATATGGAATGAACTCTTTTACTTTGCTTGGAAGACAAGAATCAGTTGTGAGATACCACTCTCAGAATTGCCTAGATTCTTTTAAGAAATCTCCTGATTGCAAATCAAGTACTTTGGCATAGGTCAACCACACTTAATAGGAAGCAGACAAGAAACAAAGTTTTATATATATATATATATATATATATATATATATATATACACATACTGCATATATTCATACATTCTATAAGTCTATGAAAGGGTAAAGAGAAAGTCAATACAAAAAAAATAATATAATAATAACAAATAGATAAGAAGAGATATTTATGAACATAGTTCTACATTTGACAGTGATTACATTGAGATAAAAATATTGTATATGCATTTAATGCAAATAGACATAAATAGAACTATGTAAGATAAACATTTAAAAACTGAGAAAGTATATGATTAGGTATGTATGTCATTTCATTAAAACCTTTAGTGCAAAACTGAATAATAATAGTAAATTCAAAAGGAACACGTAACATAACTATATGGCATTCCTTCTTCTGAGAATATGCTCTTTTTTG
>Ga0268261_10003727_pt1 | contig 11263 bp, 14 predicted proteins | sample TergutNc150P1_FD_190353 | JGI IMG/M metagenome (GOLD analysis project Ga0268261, IMG submission 190353) | Nasutitermes corniger P1 segment gut microbial community from laboratory colony in Florida, USA - Nc150 P1 (SPAdes) (version 2) | ecosystem: Host-associated > Arthropoda: Insects >... | reverse complement strand
GGTACAGTGATGTCAACTGTAAGGGAAGTAACCGGTACTGAATCAGAGTTTGTGCTGTTGCAGGTAGAGTGGTGCGAACTGTAAGGCATGTAACCGGTACTGTATCAGAGCTAGTGTTGTTCTGGGTACAGTGATGTCAACTGTAAGGGAAGTTAGCGGTACTGCATCAGATGTAGTGATGTGGGCACAGTGATGCGAACTGTAAGAAAAGCAACCGGTACTGCATCAGATGTAGTGCTGTTGTGGGTACAGTGATGCCAACTGTAAGGCAAGTAACCCGTACTGAATCAGAGCTAGTAATGTTGTGGGTACAGTGATGCCACCTGTAAGAGAAGTAACCGGTACTGCGTCAGATGTAGTGCTATTGTGGGTGCAGTGGTGCCAACTGTATGCAAGTAACCTGTACTTTATCAGAGTTAGTGCTATTGCAGGCACAGTGGTGCCAAGTGTAAAGGAAATATCGGGTACTGCATCAGAGTACGTGGCACATCCTGGGATTAAGCGAACGTACAGCCTAATTTCACTAAATTACTGGTGGCCTAAAATGAAGGAAACCATAGAGCAGTACATAAGAAGGTGGGACCCTTGCCAGAGAAGGAAAGAGAACCGGGAAATGATTGCCCCACTTGGCGATATAGAGGAGCCCAAAATTCCCTGCGAAGTTACGTCGATGCATATAACTGGCCCATACCGAACAACGCCGCGAGGAAACAAGTATCTCCTCACTTTTATTGATCACCTGACAAAGTATGTTCAGGCGTTTCCCATCCCCGATCACACGGCCGAAATACGTGCGAGGGTGTACTCAAGCCAAATCGTTACGCGTCATTGTTCATGGTAATTGTTGCATGGGAGGGAAATGGTTCTGCTCAGTACTGACAATTTAAAGGCTCGCCTCCCCAAAGACAACACATACGAAGATCAACGCTTGGAAAACCTGAAATCGAACCTGAGATTAGCTTACAAGCTAGCAGCGAAGGCCAGGCTGAAGTCACATCTAAACAATAAACGGCTTTATGATCGAAAAGCCAAACCACGGGAGTCTGAAGTACAGTATAACCCTGCCCTTAAGCCAGGTTTGACCAGGAATTTTACAAAACCGTGGATAAGCCCTTGTCAGATTACCAAGAAAATTTCAGAACTGAATTGTGAAATAGTGGATTTAAAGGGCAAACGTCAAGTTGTGCACATTAACCGTCTTAAGAAGTCATTTAACCCTGAATTATGGAATCCCAAACCGAGGCAAAAACCTGAGAGAAATGCACCCAGGAGATTAGCAAAATCCCAGAATGCAAACGTAAATTCATAGGATGATTTCAAAATTGGACCATACCCACTAGTGTGCCACAAAACTCGGAAGCTAGAACCGAACACGAACAACTAGTTGACCACAGTCCAAACACTCCTGACCTCACCCGACAGCCTACCGATACTCCAATTTCCGACAGGAACGATCCCAGTTATCAGCCCCCGAACACGCCACTCTATAGGCGCGAATTCCAGACTTCCAGGACACACACCCCCTCACTAGGTTGCGTGCGAAGGCCCTGTCTCAAGACGCTGAAAAACCTGTAATGCATGTGTGTTAATTGTATGCAACTTTGTACGTTACCGGGTGCGTACTACTTATCGTGTTAGCAGAGTTACATGTTCAGCCACTTAATCACAGTGTCATATTTGTGAAGGAGAGGGATGTTATCCTTTTAAACCATGAATGGCGCGTTGCAGTAAATGTGAACCAAAGTACGTATCACGAAGTACTATCTACAGCAAAGTCAGACCTCCTTGCTGTCGAAGAGAGAAAAGAGTTTACGTCAACTTCTGAACTCCAACAGCTCGAATTGTTTCTACAAATTCTAGAAAATAAATTTCACGACTTTTATCAGATTTTACACCGACCAGGTCCCCGACGAGGTTTACTTAATCTAGGCGGTAATATTCTAAAGACTTTTTTTGGAAAAGCAACTGTATCAGATATTCACGAATTGCACGGCGTACTTGATTTACAGAATAGAAATTCAGATATAGATCACTCTCTAGCAAACCAGTTGACATATGTAAAGAAAGTAGCTGATACGAAGTCACTTAACACAGGGAGTACTGCGAACCTTTCTAGCATATTTAAGGATAGTATAATTCAGTCCCATGATAAATATCAGCAAATTACACGAGACCTATTTTGGTTTAATCTTACGTTTTTGGGACAACGCACTACATACACAGCTGTCTGACAGATGGAATTTACTTTGTTGTAATTAACCCAACAGCTGGATGAAATCTTGGATGCCATAAAACTTGCCATTTCAAGGAGCTTATCAATAAAGTTAATTAGCCCATCTTCACTTCAGAGGATACTTAGAAACATAACATTTCATTTGCCCGAGGATACGAACTGATAGCCGGCACTAGAACCGAAGATATACATTAATATTATAAATTGTCTAAAGTGTCCATTGTGGCCAATTTCCACTGTATTAAACATATCATACATATTCCCCTCAAATCAGTAGATCAAAGCTTCACGCTATATAAAATAATTATCTTGCCTGAAAGAATATCTCCTGACAAATAAGTTCAGTATGCTATTGACTATCCATATTTGGCGGTACAAGTCAGTCAACACGGTTATATACGTTTCACAGAGAAAGACTACAGCAAATGCGTTACAAGTAGCATCACTGTATGCCCGTTGGATTCAGCGTTATTTAATACACAAAGACGTACCTATGCTGCTAGTTTATTCTTCCAGAGTTCAAACTGCCAACAACTATGTAAGAGAGATTTACTTTTCAACTATCAACAATCAACAATGATACAGCAGCGGAAAGTCTGGATATATCATTTCCCAACACCACGGCAACTGACAGTACGCTGTCCGGGGAACGAAGCCAGTTCCCCCAGACACAAGTACTCGTGAACGCCGGACTGCTATTCAACGCATCAGCCTGCGATGTGTCTACAGAAGATTTGCATATGTATCCTACACTACGCGGATCTATGCAGACGGAACTTAATACACCGCATACCTTCCTGTCAGATAAAGTTCCGATAATTTCGCAGCACGAGTCCCACCAGCTACAAGAACTAACAATGCCGACACTACAAGCACTAGACAGCATACAATCTCATCTCGCAACGCCTTTGCATTCAATAGACATCGATTCTTTATTACACATGCATCAAACTACACGAAAGTCACAAACTGAAATACGCTGGCACAAGATAATTATCATTTTAATTTCTATTATTTTTTATTAGGATTATGGTATTTTCTACTACGATCACACTTCGACAAACTGCGAAGTGCGACCACCAAAACACAAGACGCTGCATGTGCTACCTACCCTCAAACCCCCCATCAACATCGGAATCCAGAACCACGACCGAGAGACACAGAACACAATGTCGTGTTCTCAAGCTACGCATTACAACAAGCGAACTAAGGCTGCCGCGCCGGACGTGTACCAGAGTGGGCCTGAAAAAGTATCTCCAGTTATCGCAAACAGAGCAAATTCCACATCCGGCAGCACTCACTAGATGAACTTCGTACCACTAACCAAGTTTACACATTGCTGTGTGCTTCTGAAACACAGTTTCACTGTTATGTTTACCCAACCATTGATTCATACTTATTTATTTTACTTTGTATGATTTATATTGTATTCTCTTTCATCCCCATTTGTACATTCATTACAGTTTGTATTTTCTCTGATTGTTAAGATTTGATGTGTGTAAATTTCCACCCCAAATCTTATTTTTACCACGGGCGATTGTAACGAATGTAAAATGTAAATCATTGTGTGTTAGATTTTACACATTAATTTTGGTTTTTTTTGGATTTGTATGTTGAAATGGTTACAGTTAGATTCCATTCACTTCCTCATTGTGTAACGAACGATCGCTCACAGTTGCAACTCAGCGCTTATTTGTCAGTTCCCCATTCTTTCGAAGCGCTTAACCCCAACTCTGACCCGATCAGTTTGTCTCAACTGGAAAATATGTTTATGTATTATTTTGCTCTAATATAAACCCCTGCTTTTTGCTGACGTGCAATTCACTCGAAGGAATCGCTGTTCGCCGGTCACTACGTATCTGCACGACTCTGAGAACAATACTTATTATACAAAGTTCAATATTGATTACGATGTGGCATCGTTTCTTCATACTACAAAGTACGCCGAATTGACTGAGTTAATTTTGTTTCCAAATTAATTCTAGTGAAACGTTTTCGTAATATAATTCGATCTAAACTAAATACTAAATTCATATTTATTCGGGTTTATACAAGAGCAAGATAATCATTTTGTCTTTCTTGCTGTATTATCTATCATCCCCTTCATATCTGTATTATAGCATCAACATAATGGATTTACAATATATATAGACTATCTATAGTCAAGTGTGATTTTGGTCAGTTACTTGTCTCCACGTACTACATCCTTATAGCGCACTGTCAGTATTTACTGACTGGCGGCTGATACTACCTTTTATCAGGATATAAGTGTTACGAACCCTTCACGCTACTTATATTTATGTCCAACAGGGTATCACTAGTAAAATCTAGACCACTTCAAATCAGGGCATTACACAAATATGGAGCATTTATGGAATTACGTCATGTAATCTGTAATATAAATTGATTAGGCTTAGGTAAATCACAGTCTAATCCTAATCGACCTCGAACATTTCGTGGTTTGTTGTTTGAATATTCTAAATTTGTCAGGAAATTAGGCGTGTATGCGAATCAATATATCATACCACGTAATAAGTTACGCCAAAATTTGCATTGAAATAACTATATGCAGTAAAAATATTTTTACTCTCAAGAGTTGCCAGTTTCTTCCCGTCTGCTATCTTAATGTGTATAAATATGTCTTCTGATAAAAAGCTTTTTTTTCAGATGTGATGTGATGTGATGTGATGTGTGTCTGCGAGCTGAAGGAAGTATTCCAAAAACCTTCTTTATGTATAGTAAGAAGCTAGTATTTATTTTCAATAAACTATAGTCTGTGTCCCCAAAACAGCAAATTGAAAAAGTGGCGAACGCTCTCTTGCCTGCGCCGTACAGAAAATGATTAGTAATGTAGCTACAATAAATCAGGGCATTTGTCTGGCCGACAACATCAACCGGTTTCAGCGTGCCGCTATTCGGAGGACAGCTAAATTCACATAACGCAACCCCCCAATTGTCTGTCGAACCCAGGTCTATGCGCTGTTCCAACTGAATTGTAAACTCGGCGAGCATATTAGAAGAGCTGACTTTCTGTGAGTCATTGCTAAACAGCGTAATACAAAAGTGAATTCGGTACTCCATCTTTTCTCTCTCGAAATATTTTTCACGCTAGCTGCATTTATCCAACGATCGAAGTCAGGACCGTAGCCTTTCAGCGCACGAGGTACTCCCGAATGCGTCTGACCATTGTAGCCAGAATTTTATCAATCTGAAATATGGTGCGTTTCATGATTCGAACAGGTGTTAGCTCTTCATTAAAGAACTGCCCGTCTATTAGCTTCTGATTCAAATCTTCCAGTTCGTACACGGGTCGAGGGGTCCTACGAATTACCTTGATAATTCGAAATACCTCCGTGGTGTAATTCTGCTTGCCGCCTTTGGCAAATTTTATTTTCTTTTTGCTAATGCGCACGTGCAGTATCACGCGAAATTTGGGTTGTGCAATAGGGATTCTGCCGCGTTTCTCGTTCATCCTCTTCCATTTCGTTAGAATATCAGAATCGGTAACTCGTGCTGGCGACATGTCAGTCGTACTGTGATCCGTCGCGTTGTAGCCTTTTACAAATTGCGGGAGTACGTCAATAAATCTGTACGTGTTCTTATATGTGAAGTATTTGTATAATTTATCCCGGATAGTGCGGTGAGCCCTTTTGACGATCGCGCATTTGACATCGGGGGTTTTACAGATCTGAAATTGAATTCCCTCGCGTCTTAACATGTCTTGAAACGATCTGTTCAAAAATTCCTTCCCTCTATCCGTGCGCACCCAGACAGGACGCATCCGTATCGGTTTCAAATATGTGGGGTCCATCAAGATGGATTGAAATGCTGTCGTGACAACTTTACCCGTCTTACGTATTAGGAGGATGATGTCTAAGAATTTGAAAAAGACATCTGTTACAGTTAGTAGATATTTGACGGCGTCGTTATATTTGCTGAGGCCCTGCACAACGACCAGATTACATTCCCACACGTTGATATTATTCACAGTGTAGCGGTTCCTAGGAAAACTTTTGCGCACCGCTCTGTGTAATGTGTACGTATCTTGTTTTAACAGCCACGCCTTAATATACGCAGGCGCTGTATTCTGCTTCTGTTTACCCGCACTCTGCCTGACAGCGTTCTGCAGTTTTTGCTGTGTCGTGAAAGCAGAAGACTTTGAAGGGTCATAGTACAGTCTGCTTATCATAGCTAATATTCCAACCACTCTTTGCGTAATGATGCTTCAATGCCTCGACGTTTTGTCTGGGGAAACAGCTTTGCGATTAGGTTAAGAATTTGGTTCCGCGGGAGACGTGTATGGGGGCACTGGGTTCGTAACCCTCCAAATGAGCACTGGTCAAATTCAAAATGCTCTTACATTGTTTGAGGTCGTCTTCGCTGACAAGTCTGTTATCTTTTTTTGATTGAGTAATTCCCAGAGACCCGCTTGCCTTTAAAATGCTTATCCTTAACATAGATGTTACTATTTGTATTCACGGTCGCATCGGAATTACCTATAAAAAATTGGTTACCTAATTTGCGCAGACCATACTCTGCATTGAGAACGCCACGTTTGTGAACATAAGGTGACAGGTATGGACTAAAAATCTCACCGAAAGACTTTCTAGCAAATGCGTGTACCTCTCCTTCGCTAACGGCACCCGTATCCACATCATCATCATCATAAGTAGCTGCAACATCGGCATATCTAGTACTAACGGGACTTGTCTCTGTTTTATATACATCTCCCGCAGAAGAGGTTGAGGGAAGTGCTATAGACTGTGGCGCTGTTAGATTTCTGATAGTCTGCTTACCTAACTCTGCCGACTTGCTTTTTGGTGTAGCTTTTTTGTTAGAGAGTAGTGTCAGGTAATATCACTTTTATGAAGTCAGCGATAGCCTTAAAGCTCTACGCTCGACAGCGGCTTAACCCATCTCGCCACGCAAAGCGACCCACTGCAAGTACGGGTGTTTGAGCCCATTCTTCCTCTTTACACGAGCACGAGTCTTATGTTTAGTACTCGTGGCTGTCTTCTGAAGAGAAGATTTTTGTAGCAGTGTAGTTGATTGTGAAGAGCGCTCGTGCTTATTTAAGTAATCGGGTCAGACAAGGTACATTTTGCGTAACATTTTGAAGCGTCGCGCGAACGAAATATGACTGGCTATGGTGGGTAAAATAGCGCTTAACAGAGGCACGAGAAATCCTCGCTGATTAATCAGACGTTTCTTAGTCGATAACGGCACCTGCTTTTCTGCGAGTGCGCGGAGTGGAACTTTGATCTTTTTAATATCTTCTGACAAGCAGTCAGCTTTAGAATTCGCGTAGCACGTTCAGTACACACTCGCTGATTGTTTTCACAAGTCCGCTATTGCAGTTTTTAATGATGGTTCTTCGTAATTGTGGGTTTTGCCGTCTTGAGTAATTGTAGATAGTGATAGTTGGATTTTATGCGCTTCATCATTTATTCGAGCGTAAATAATAGGAGGATATTCAGACGGAAAGACATTGGTTCGATACCGTAGCAGATAGTCTGTATCCTGGGCAAAGTTTAAAATCATATACGCGTGGGGATTTTGGGTAGCCTCTCGATACGCTTCACACAGACTAGCACTAGCTTCGGGAAGCACTTGTCGTGCGAGGTATGCAAACTGGTTTCTATCGCGAACGTTTTTTAAGGCAACCAGATATTTCTCGTTAAGCGATGTCACGGCATTTTGGAGCTTGGTGAAAAACGTTCTGGGTAATTAGAATTACACTGAGGTTGCGGTGATGACTACCCTTGGTAAACAGGTCACAAACGACTCGTGAAAACACCTCGTTTAAAAGATCGAAAAGAATAAAGAGGCACGGTAGGCCCCGGGCGTTTTCGAAATTTTCGAGTGGACGCTCGCGAACCTGCACGTTCTTCCTTAACGCGGTCAACTGTTGCTGAGGCACTGCACGCTGTTCACTGTAACACCAGATAATTCTGCCTGGAAAATCAGGCTGATGGCCTGATTTTCCAGGCCACCATCGCCAGTGTCTGGATTATATTGCGCGACTTCGTACTGGTGTACTTCTTGAATTTCTAAAATTTTGTATCCTTTGTTAACAGCCAATCGCACCTCATCAATGACCCACGTGCCATCCAGGCATCTTTGAGCATTGCTGAAATGCCGACATTCGCCAGTAATGTTCTGCTCTAAGACACGATCATCACAGACAGAATAACAGCTTTTTGTTATGCCGAAATGGTAGGAAAGGGTGATAGAGGTCCTTTGTGGGCACAATGGTGCATTTCATTAGTCCGTTTAACTTTAGACAAGACTCCTTATCAGCACACGCGTCATCGACATGAATGATAGGGTGCCCTATGGGGAATTTGAAATACTTACAAATGTGTGGGTATAAACTCATTACATCGCAATACTGGACAGATTCCTCCCCCTCCCGTATCTTATAGTGAAGCCGCATGGCTTCGGTTCGACCCCCATACAGGGCATCTCGAGTGATCAGGGGCGCATGCTTGACAAAGGGATGCACTAGCAATTCGGGTTTCTGCTCTACTATCCCGGCTTCGTCAAACTTATATTCCCATTGAATTTTAACTTGATAGCCTGCCCGCTTTATATGTTCGATCCTCGACAGCGTCTGTTCATAGCGTTCGGCCAACGTCTGTCCGCCTAGCGTTTTCACGTCTCGAAAAGGCTGGCATGTGCAGCCGTGATAGTAGCATCCCAGAAATTCATATACGGTTCGTGTCTCTGCACAGTAACTGTATTCACTGTAATGCGGTAATTCAGGAGGTCTGTATTCGCGGCCGTTTCTAGCATGTTGTATCTGACAACCGTCCGTCTGTTCCGTATGCAAAAATCACATTAGGGCTTTCTTGCTATATCTTATTGGCGCTGTAACCTCCAGGTGGTAGCAATCCAATAGTTTAGGTTTGAGGAATTTCCTGCGAAGCACTCTATTGCATGCAGACGCTATTGTCAGTGTCTCTAGGAAATATTTCCAATCTCCATAAAATCGCACCTGAAAATCTGACACGCCTGTCGCAAGACTGTGACGTCATCTTGGCAATACTGTTCCAACACGTGACGGTCATCAAAGACTATGTCTTTTTGCTCATTATACCAAGACAAGAAACCCTTTCTCCCTCACCCATCTCATCAGATCCGAAATACTTAATGTCGGGTGTGGGCCCACATAGCTCAAATTTGCCTTTGTAATCCAGTTGTGCGGAAACCACGATTTTGTTGCCGAAAGCCCAAATGCCTCGGGCAATTTACGTAAAGGCATGGACAAGTAAGAAATGGAATCCAGAAAATTAATGTGTTGCATTTTCATACTGATAATTTTAAGACCACTTAAAATAATTTGAGAGTTCTATTTCAAGAGAATAGATCTTTTCAATATGAACTGCGAATCAAAAGCCTTGGCGTTGTGTGCTATCGCCACTACTTTATTACACCAGGGTCGAGGTTCACAAAGATAAGATAACAAATCCCCGACTTGGTCGTCGTAGAATGAATGGCGTCTCCTACCACAGCGCACACAGTCCATTTCTATATCATCTTGCATTTCACAAGCTGTACAAAACTGCTGAGCACACACTAAAATTGGAATGTGCTCAGTTGCATTCTCTGAGAACTTTGTATCCTGTGTAGTTTCAAAATCGTAGAACACAAACAGTACATCAAAACTGCGGGGCAATTCGTTCTTTAATGGCTGCATAAAACAGAAATGATCGATCTCTTTGTTCCGCCCAGATAGTACAGTATGGCTTGAAACATTCATGCCTTTTATCCGATATGAATTTATTACACGCGGTACAGTTCCTCTTATTTTCACATAGGTCTTTTTTTCTATCTTGGTAGTCTTGTGCCTGTCAAAACATGCACGACTCCTAAATTGTCTATTACATGACTCGCACGGGATTCGAACATCAGAGTATGGACATGGCGCAACTGACACAGTCACTGCACGTCTCTTGACACCTATGCATCACGCCACTTTCACACCCTTTGTTACCTTTACAGAAATACTGTCGAGAATGGGCACCTGTCACGCTAGTAATCCCGTGGTAATGATGTGTTACATCATCATGAAGTAGGTTAATTCTCTTTTCGGATTCCACCTGACCATCAAACACTATATATTCACAATTTAATCCTCCGAAAACGATAATTCTGTACTCTTTGAAATGCCCCTGAAACTTCAATAATTCAGGGATTTCTCCATCATTTGTCAGGACAATACCTGTCGTCGCAAGCAAATGATCCACAATAGGGCGTATCTCTCTTCTCTGAATATACGCTTTGTAATCTGGGTCATTAATGTAGTAATGCTAATAATTAGGGCATGAGCCAAGCAGTTTCTTCCGCTTTAACTTCGACGATACTCCGTTTCAGATGGACCATGGTCTCAAGCGGTCTACCCTTAGTAGCGATTCGGCCGTCGCCGATTGGCATTTTTACAGAATGGACGGTCATAACCAGTTTATCTAAAGCATTAAATCTAGCGTTAGACTGCGCTATTTTCCCTAAAACTGACCAGATCACTTCTGAAGTTTTCTGGTCCTTCTGAAGCTGATACCAATAGCTTTCTCCGCTACATTAACTTCATTGCTAATCGTTATTCCGACCATATCTGAATCGTCACAATTTCGTAAAGCGTAATCAAACAGATCCGTCACACTGGCTAAGAAATGGGACATAGTGTTCGAATCCTCTCATATGGCGACAAGAGACGCACGGTAAACTGTGAATCCTCTGCATTGAAACGCCTGTACTGTTTATTTCCCCATCAATTGTAAATCTGGGCAGTTCAATTTCATCCTCATTTATCTCAAATACGCGTTCCATTTTAATTATGTAATCAATTCACTAATATTACTAGACAATTTACACTATCGCGCTGTAATGAAGACGGTTATCCAATATGATTACTCACCTGTTACTAGGAAGGTTTCCTCCAAAATATGGTCTGTCATTAATACCGGCAGATATCTGCCCTCTACTGCTGAGAATGATGTGGTACATTGAGAGGATCTCCTTATTAATACA
>Ga0268261_10003726_pt1 | contig 11263 bp, 6 predicted proteins | sample TergutNc150P1_FD_190353 | JGI IMG/M metagenome (GOLD analysis project Ga0268261, IMG submission 190353) | Nasutitermes corniger P1 segment gut microbial community from laboratory colony in Florida, USA - Nc150 P1 (SPAdes) (version 2) | ecosystem: Host-associated > Arthropoda: Insects > Digestive... | reverse complement strand
GAATCCCACCGGGGGCATGGATATTTGTCTGTTGTGAGTGTCGTGTGTTGTCAGGTAGAGGTCTCTGCGACGAGCTGATCACTCGTCCAGAGGAGTCCTACCGACTGTGCTGCATCGTCGTGTGTGATCTAGAAACATCAAGAATGGGTGCTCCATATATATATATGACATTAGTCACCTAAGGGTTAAATCCGGTTGCCTAAACTTAATTCCAGTTTTGAGAAAGATGGAATTCTTACTCCTTAGGTCCATATTTTAAAATTCATCTCCTCTGTCCGCAGAATGTCAACTCTCATAAAAATTAGTTTCTCTTGTGTATAACAGTTTCGTGGCGGAACAAGAACTTTTGGCAATGAAAGCATCCAACAGAGCTTCTTTGTGAATCTGTGGAATATTACTCTGTTTCACTTATGTTTTCACGGCACACCAAATAATTAAGTCTGCCTCCGATGCTCGTTTGTGGCGAACAAGGGAACATAGAATCACATATTCCAAGAAAAGGAATTCTCTACACTTTAAACCAAGAAGAACCCGCCCTTAATTTTCTAGGACTGCCAGTACACCAAACTGCTTGTTTGTACAGCACAACAATCTGAAGACTGACGCAGACACAGGTACTGAGAAACTTAGATACTACGTTGCCTCTTATGAGCAATGACCTACCGAATATGCCGCACGACATACACCAAAAAGAAATTCAGTATATAGAACCGTAAAATAGCACAAGTTTAATAATGGTATATAAATCTCATTTGGTTGCCGGTCAAGCTAACTACCACTGTTACCTTTACATAGGCTTCCACAAAGCAGAGCGATATTAAGCATTTAAACAACACATAGGATCATAAAATATACTTTCTTTCAAGACATACTACAATAAAAATAAAACACAAAATACGTATTTTGGTATGGAAGTTCAAACAAAATATACACAGAATATATATCAGATGTATTGTTCCCATTAAATTTAAAATGTATTAAAGTATATAGGTATAATATTTAATGTAGCAATCAGTATTTTTCCCCTTGTAAGTTTACGTGTCTCCTGGTAAATGGTCCTACATAGAAAGAAAAACGTTGGCGTTTCTGAATTAAGAGGTGCTGTTGAATGTTGGAGATTTTTCCTTTGAGAAAATTATTAGTATCAGATTTTACACTTTACTTTTAAAAAATTAGCAGATTACAAGAATGGGTATTTTTAAAGTATGTAGTTAGTTAATACGTAAATTAATACTGGGCAGATCGAAGGGAAAAAGATTGGGACTTATTTCAGCAGAATATCCTTATTTTGTTTTGAAGAATGCAGGGAATATCTATGAGTAAAGCCGGACTCAGCTTGTCAATTTAGACAGCCAAATTTATACTTCCAGAATAAAACTCCGTGTAGTTTGTCCTATGCGTACGTTGTGGTTTTGAGTCATGTATTTTTTTTATTGAATTTACAACTAACCAGGAATAGACAACAATACAGAAAAAACTAAACACAGTGAAACAGAAAGAGCAATTGATAAGTAATCAGTGAAATAATAAGGTGAATGTAAAGTGCACAGATATAAATGAAGAAGAATGAATAGCAATAAGTACCGAAGACATCATGACAACAGCAAGTAGCCTACAACAGGGTAGCAATATGACTAGCTATTAGAAATGTCAGCGAACATTAGCTCACAGGTCACTGAATATGATCCTCGTACACGTGTCGTAACGTAGGAAGTTTACAGTTTGTAGAAAGGCGGTTGAAAGATATCGACATGGCTACTGTCACTGCCATTTCTGTTCTGAAGACTAAGTATTGTGGAAGTCCAATCGTTTATTCTCTCACATTCTCGTACAAAGAATCTGCTGGAGCAGTTCTGAATTTGTCACGGCTTTTCTCAGCCTCTCCACAAAAATCTCCTACAGCACTTTGATTAAAACCACGAACGGTTACGGTATTTACTTAACGCTGTTCATCCCGATGTGTTATTTGATTCACAAGAAATAAGAATTATTCAGTCTAACACCTAATGTTTTATTGTTAAATATACACTTACATACAGTGCTACATGTTTCAGCTCCGCGGAGCCATCATCAGGCCTCTACCGTAGAACGGATCCAAATTTGATTTTGCACAACTGGGATCCCAAGAGTTTACAGTGCTGAAGTAGGCAATATACTTCAGCACTGTAAACTCTTGGGATTCCAATTGTACAAAATCAAATTTGGAGATCTGTTCTACGGTAGAGGCCTGATGATGGCTCCGCGGTTACGGTATATTTTCTGCCTTTTTTTTTTTTTTTTTTTTTTTTTTGCATTTGACAGAATGTATACCATGAAGACACGTCTTTAAATAAATATTCCGAACATAAAACGCTTTTCCGTTTATATTATAACAACACTAAAAAAACAATGTATAAGAAGGAGCACCTCATTCAGTTTCTCCTCTGTTAGATAATTTTGCTTGTAGAATTGCCGAGAAACCATCGCGACCCAGCTTCTTACCTCGAACACAGATTGAAAACCACTGTAAAATACTAGTCCAATTTATGTAACAAATACATTCCAGCTGTCACTGTTTAGCTTGGAACTTTTCAATATTATACTGAGTAGTATCTAATGACCAGTAATAAGGTAGGAGCGCAAAGAGCTTGACGATGTGAAGATGTCAAACTTCTCCTGGGGCAAGAGATTCCTCTCGTCCTTACTACAGCCATCCAAGCGAAAAGTGTTCTTGTTTGCTACACTTAGGAACCAGACAATCTTGATGACTTTTCAAGATAAGAGAATGGAATCCTCATACCACAACCACCAAATACTGGACCTTCTCCTCCCCCTCCCACTTACCGCAGTTGCGGTCCTGGTACAGAACACACACAAAATTGTGCATCATTCACCTAATATGCTTGAAAAGTTTAAAGGTGTAAGTTAATGAACATCAAACGACAGTAATGGATATAATGTTATTATATCTGTCTAAATTGAGCTCAAGATGAATAACAAGTAAGTAAAGAAGTACCGACAAGTAGCCCTGCAGTATTGTGCTACTGGAAATTCCGATTCGCGCCATTCACACGATGCCTGTGCTTTTATTGTGGAAGAGTGTACTACGCTAACCTTTCATAGTCTGTGCTGCGTAAGTAGGTGGCTGCTGAGTGTATTTCTCTTTAAAGTATATTCTGACACGCAGTTGGGCTGGTATTTGTCATCCTTGCAGCCCAGTGCTACAACGCAATAAGGACGTAATCCGTCGATACACAACTTTTATTAAAGCAATTCCAAAACAGCTATATGTTTCGGCTGCATAAAACAGCCATCATCAGGCCGTATGTATAAGAAAATGTCAAAAAAATTATATATCTGTTGCTATATATTTGATTATAAAATCTTCGGCGGGGGCATGCGGTGGCGCAGTTGGTTTAGGCACTGCGCTACATGCCGGTAGGTCGCGGGTTCGATTCCCGATGGTGCCATTGGATTTTTTTATTAACATAATCCTTCCGGCTGCACTATGTCCCTGGGGTTGACTCAGCCTCTAACAGAAATGAGTACCAGGAATGTTTCCTGGGGGTAAAGGCGGCCAGTGCGTAGGGCTGGCAACCTTACCACCTTCATGTGCCGACTGTCTTGGAATCTGGGAGCCTCAACCTCCTGGAACCCTCTGGGCCTGTCCAGGTCTGTAATGGGATTGCTTTACCTACAAAATCTTCGGCCCATATCTCGCCCTTACGTAAACTATGCGAACGTCACATCTGGAAAAAATAAATAAATAAAAAGTAAAATTTATAATAATTATTTTAAAATCATTAATGACTAAGTTATGTAAATTTAAAAAGATAAAAATGTTTAAATGAAAAAAATAAAGCCTTCCATAACAAGTACGTGTTTTAAGCTGCGGGTTAATGACAGTTTTGTGAACACTATGATACAACTAAAGGGAAAATTACAATCTTTGTCACGTTACACCATGCCGACTGGGTCAAACACTCTCCTTTCACTACTTGGCCCTGAAAAAGGTGGTAGCACGCTTCCCAGAAATGTCCCCAGTGGACTGGGCATAAAAACACCAGGCGCCTTGAATTTTCGTCAATAGCGCTCTGAGGCAAACCTCAGATATCGCGAACTCGAAAGTGTTTCAAAAAAAAATTAAGGAATCTCTTAGCACCTGAGAAACAACTAGTTTTATTACGATAAAAAATTAGCCTTTAAAGCTAAAAAGTTATTCCTCATTTACTTCTTCGTATTTGAACTGACTCGTTTATTGATAAATCTTAAATTGCAGGTGATAAACAGATATACACTAGCGTGCTCACCAGCCAGTGAAGAAGTTCAGGCATTACAGCGGTAGCCTAGACGTCCTTGAGGTTTGCTTACTTACTCCATGGAGCACAGTCCTTCTTGAGAAGCTAACCGGTTTTCAGCTAGTCAAGAAATTCCCCGCAATTTATGGAACCCGAAGGTTCACACCGCGTTTACAAGTGCCCGCCACCCGTCTCTATCCTGAGCCAGATCAATCCAGTCCATGCCCACCATCCCACATCCTAAAGATCTATCTTAATATTATCCTACCATCTTTGCCTTGGTCTTCCAAGTGATCTCTTTCCCTCAGGTTTCCCCACCAAACCCCTGTATAGACCTCTTCTCTCCCTGTACGAGTTATAAGCCACGCCCATCTCACTCTTCTCCATTTGACAACAAGAACATTATTTGGTATGGAGTACAGAATCCTTGAGGTTAGCTATCTTAACAAAGAACCTGGTGGTCTTTGTCAGTTCTTCCAGATTCATGGTGATGTATTGTCAGTACCATCAAATAAAAGAATTAGCTAGATTAAAAGATGTCAATTACGAAAATGGGTTTGGAGGCCATTAAACGTAACACGTTTTGAGTTGATATATGCGTCACAAGTACTGCGTAGTGGAAAATATTTTTCTGCTCAATGTTCGTTTTAGGAAAAATCCAAAAGATCATTCCTTAAGATTTACATTAAAAGCCACTACCTTCAGCCAACTGACATGTTACAGAGATAAACTGTAAATTAGTACAAAAACAAAAGCCATTTAAAGCGCCCAATTATTCCCAATTTCTAAAGTTTTAGGTATTGTATGACGCATATAGTATGGTCTAAATGTCTATAACCATTCTTGATTACGAAATTAAGTTTCAGTTGAAGTAAAACACATAAAACTTTAAACTGGTGCAACATATTACTTGTGACAAGAAAACTGTGAGCTATAGGTCATGTCCGTATGCCTTTCCTGGGAAAGTCACGGTTTTCCGTTAAGCCATCCGTAATTTGCTTAGCTGTTATCTCATAGAGGTGTTTCTTCGAAGAAAACTGTGAAGGACATAGACTAAAGTCACCAGTCTAGCAAGCGGCTTTTATGCCACCAATCTAATCTGCCCAGTATAAGTGGGTCCCGGTCACCATGGCATGGCGTGTCCTCAGCTTGCGGAAGGAAGGAACGGCCTCTAATTCGAATATAGTGTATAAGCAGTGGCGGACATTCGACAAGGGGTGGTGATCCAGCTTGGGGGTTGGGCGAGGGATAACAACTCCTCAACGTAAAAAGTATCATGTTATGAACCATTCACAAAGACCTCGGACCCGGACTGATACTGTGGTACGACCTCAGCAATGGAAAAGGGACATCAGTTTCGGTACATGGAAGTAAGAAGCTTGTATAGGTTACGTTCACTTCAAACAGTATCCAGGGAATTAGCAAGATATAAAATAGATTTAGTGGGTGCAGAGCAAGTTAAGCGGGACAAAGGGGGCACTGTAAGAGCTTGCGATATTTTTTTTATGAAAAGGAAACGAAAATTATCAGTCGGGAACAGAATAGCATCAGCAGTTAATACTGCAGAGTTTGTCAGTGATAGGATGTCGTATATAGTTGAGAGGTCGCCGGTGTAATATCATTGTACTGAATGTGCATGCAACAAGTGAGGAGAAAAGTAATGATTTAATAGTTTTTATGAGGAATTAGGGCAGGTTTCTTTTTATCATTTTTTTAAGTACGTACTGTATGAAATTTCTGTTAGGAAATTTTAATGCAGAAGTAGGAAGAGACAATATTTTCAAACCGACAAATGAGAATGAGAGTCTACATCAGGGTAGTAATGATAATGGTGTTAGAATAGTAAACTTTGCCACCTCAACAAATCTAGTTGTCAAGAGCACAAAGTTCCCGCACCCAAACATTCACGATATCACCTGGACTTCCCCTGATGGGAAGATTCACAACCAGATTGATCATATATTGATAATGGCATTCGCGTATACTCGATGTACGATCTTTCAGGGTAACTGAATGTGTTACTGATCACTGTCTGGTGGGTGCAAAACTTAGGGAATGTTTGGCAGGAAGTCAAGCAGCAGAACAGAAGTTTGGTGGGGAAATATTTAACCTCAGGAAACTAAATGAGCTAGAGGTTAGGAAACAGTATCAGATTAATATCTCAATCAGGTTTACAGCTTTGGAGGATTTATCTGATAGCTAGGACAAAAAGAGGGCTTGGGAAAACATTCGAGAGAATATTAAAACTTCAAATACAGAGAGTCTATGTCTGAACGGATTGAAGCAGTATAAACAATGGTTTGATGAAAAACGTTTGAGTTTTTTAGATCAAAGAAAGCAGGCCAAAATGCAGTGGTTACAGAATCCAAACTAAAGCAATGTAGCTAATCTACAGAAGATAAAACGTGAGGCTAGTAGACATTTCAGGAACAACAATTAAGAACATCTGAAAGCTAAAATCAATTAACTTGAAACTAACAGCACATAAAAAATATCGGAGCCTTGTAAAGGGACATCAATGGTTTTAAGAAGGGTTACCAGCCGAGACTAATATCGTAAAGGATGATAACGGTGATTTGGTTGCAGACAGAAACAGTATTTTGGCTAGGGGAAGGAACGATTTCTCTCAGCTGTTCAATGTAATGGGGTTAGTGATGTTAGACAGACATAAATACACACAGCAGAAACACTAGTGCCTGAGCTGAGTGCCTTTGAAGTCGGGATGGTTATTAAAAAGCTAAAAAGGCACAAATCACCAGGTATTGATCAAATACAAGCAGAATTGTTTAAAGCAGGAAGTATGACACTAAATTCTGAGATCCATAAAGTTAGTCATTCTATTTGGAATAAGGAGGAACTGCCTGAAGAGTGTAAGGAGTCGATCATTGTACCTAACTATAAGAAGGGTGATAAAACAGACTGTGGTAATTATAGAGGCATATTACTTTTGTCAAATACGTACAAAGTTTTTTCCAACATCTTGTTGTCAAGGTTAACTCCATATGCAGAGGAAATTATTCGGGACCGTCAATGTAGATTTCGACGCAACAGATCAACTGCTGATTTCATATTCTGCATTCGTCATATACTTGAGATGAAATGGGAATAAACTGAAGCTGTGCATCAGGTATTTATAGACTTCAAGAAGGCTTATTTTTCCGTTAGGATGGAGTAATTGTATAATATTCTCATTAAGTTTGGTAACGCATGAAACTGGTAAGATTAATAAAAAGTGTCTGAATGAATCCTATAACAGGGTCCAAGTAGGCAAGCATTTGTCTGACATGTTTCCTATTAGGAATGGTTTGAAGTAAGAAGATGCTTTATCGTCATTGCTTTGCAACTTTGTTTTATAGTATGCCATTAGGAGGCTTCAGGTAAATCAGAATGGCTTGAAATTAAATGGTAAACATCAACTTTTGATTTATGTTGAGGATGTTAATATATTGGGGGTACGCGTACATACTATGAAGAAAGGCACAATCTTTTATAGTTGCTAGTAAGGAGACTGAACTAGCAGTAAATTCTAATAAAACTAAGTACATGGTCATGTTTCGAGATCACAATGCAGGACGAAGTGGCAATATAACGACTGATACTTTTTCCTTTGAAAGGGTGGAAGAGGGTAATTATTTGGGAACAACCTTAACAAATTAAAATTCTATTCTGGAAGAAATTAAGAGTTGATTGAAATCAAGAAATGCTTGCTATCATTCGGTAAAAAATCTTTTGTCTTCCAAAAATATAAAGATTAAGATGTACAGAACTATAATTTTGCCAGTTGTTTTGTATTGCTGTGAAACTTGGTCGTTCACATTGACTGAAGAACGTAGACTGAGGGTGTTTGAGAATAGGGTGCTGAGGAGAATATTTGGGCTTAAGAGGGGCGAGGTACCAGGGGAGTGGAGAGAACTACATAATGAGGAGCTTAATTATTTGTACTACTCACTCAGTATTGTTCGGGTGATCAAATCGAGAAGAATGAAATCGACGGGGCATGTAGCACGTATGGAGGAGAGGAGAGGCGTATACAGGGTTTTGGTGGGGAAACCTGAAAGAAAGAGACCACTTGAGAGACCCAGGCTTAGATGGGAAGATAATATTAAGATGGATCTTCAGGAAGTGGGATGTGGTGTCTTGGACTGGAATGATCTGGCTCAGGATAGGGACAGATGTCGGGCACTTGTGAATGCGGCAATGAACCTTCGGGTTCCATAAAATGCGGGGAATTTCTTGACCAGCAGAGAACCGGTTAGCCCGGACTCTGTCCCATGCAGTTAGTAAGTAATAAGTAAGTATGTACGTACGTATGTATGTATGTATGTATGTATGTATGTATGTATGTATGTATGTATGTATGTATGTATGTATGTATGTATGTATGTATGTATGTATGTATGTATGTATGTATGTATGTATGTAAGTCTAATTGGCAGTAAGCGCTCGAAGATCCCGCGTCTGTCTTTCCGCATCCACAAAGTTTGTCGTGACCGCTACACCGGAATTACGAAGATACCCTCAACCCCATACTTGTTAGAAGACTTTATCTCTTTCCACAATATTCATCGAAGTGACACTGGTATATGATTAACAGTTAAGTAAACTATAGACAGATTAATAAAAAAAGTGTCTTCCCGAACAGTTTAAGGAAATGGCTTATGGCCCCCAATTTCCTTATGAGAAATAAGACATATTTTACGATTTTACAATCCATATATTTATTGTTATTTTGATTGAACCCCCACTGTGTAATCAGGAACGATTATAAACGTTTGCCCTATTTTCGGAACAGAATAACATTTCAGAAACTGAGAGTACTGGCATGTTTTATATAAAATTGGGCAACAGAAAAATGTACAGTTACACTACGTTACAAGCGAGCTAATTTCAGGTTGTAGTTTTTAATGTAAGTCTTCAGGAATTTATACTTTCAGTTTCACATATTTTCCTTGATGATAGTCCAGTCTGGCCAAGAAATGCAGGGGAAATAATAAAGTTAAGTTTGTGCTCCGTAACATATTGTGTACTGTGTTGTTCTTATTCTGGAAATACCTTCCTTCAGCCTGTCTAAAATTATTATTTCAGACTTAATTCTGGATCAGAACTGACCACAGTACACCGCCCTTTAACCAGTCTAGGAAGGAAAATTGTATGGAGTTTATACAACTTAAGAATCCCCAGTTTGCAGGCGTGCACCCAGAGTTTTAATGGAGGGGGGCTTTAACCTGAGGCTATATATAATTTATATTCGATTTTAAAAATTACGTTACAAACATCTTATCATAAATATAACTGCAACATAACAATGTTCGTAACTACATTTATAGACCTACAAATATAACTACATATTCCACGACTTAGTCACTTAATTTAAATCACAAAATCTGTCTTGGCTTACTTTAATTTTCTCTAAGTCACTCTATATTTTTAATTTTATTTTTAGAAATTCTAATACACTAATCATCAGCTGATTTCTGTGACTAATTTCGGCTAACGGATTAATCGCTTAGAACATTCCCTATCATCATGACTACAAAATCTGTATTTTTAAATTTCTATTCGGGGGGATGGGTGCTGCATCTCGGCAGCCCCCACCCCCACCCTTTTGGGTGCGCCCTTGTCTAATCGCAACACTTATCCTTCGGAATTCTAAAATGCGGCAATCCACAGGCTCTATGGGCACTTCTGGAAAAGGTAAGTTATTTCGTAATCCTCATCCTTTTTTTCTCAGCAGTAAAATGATCTTAGTTCGCAATGGTTTCGAAAGGAGGCGGAGTATTTGTGCCCTCAGCAGAAATTGTGTTAATAATTTTCGGCTTTATGGTGCTCGATGTTAATTCCATGTGCAGTTTGTTGTTGCAAACTGCACGTCAAAAATATGTACTTGTGTTTGGTTAAATACTCGCCATATTGTTACGTGCTCTGAGTAAAATCCACTGGTGTAGCTCACAGTGAGGTCTGTATGATATTTCGTGGTCAGTACCACAATGTTTATAATAAGCACTTTGTGAGAAAGGTGATTATGAAGATTCTTTAATGTGACGCTGTGTATAATGGCTGAAATTTTTACATTTCGGAAGTACGTATCGCAAACTGGCAGTACTTTCATCCAAAACACTTTTACGATTACATCACGTTGTCATAGCCCCAAGATGTTACACTTGATAAAGACAGCCGCGAGATTCTCAAATCTAAAAAAAAAAAAAAAAAAAAAAAAAACTGATGACGCTCAATAAGGTTGGGTGAAAGAACGCATTAGAAAAATTCCATATTTACAATATCACGCGATCAGAGAATCAAATCCCCGACAAATGTGCCATGAAACCTTAATATCATATTCGATACGTTCATTCTGAATAATCCTGATAGAGGGCATCAGTAGTTGAGAGTCTTTGTGTAAGCCTGACCACGAATTCAATGTTACGTTGCCAGGTGTAACGAAAACAAGTGAATACGGCGAGATCGAAGAAATACGACGTTGAAGACCATCATTTTGTGAAATAACTCATTTAACATTTTATAAAATACAGTATTCATGTCAATGGATATTGCTGAAATTTAGAAAACTAACAAAACACCAGCGACAAAGAATAATTAAAAACGACCTGCTAAGAGAAAAACATAAACTTTTATATCTTGATTTGAAAAATTCAAATCTGCTCATAAAATTATTTATTATATTTTCGATATCAATATAATCTGTTATCTTTACAGAAGATTATGCTATATACTTTCCAAACTCGGGGTGGCGTATATGAGAAATCAACCAGTCTACATCTTACAACCAACACCTAAGACCGTACATATTGCAATATTTTAATATCTATAAAAATTACGTTACCCCTTCACCCATTTGTTTTCAGGAGTTAATAATAAAAGAGATTATTATTATTATTATTATTATTATTATTATTATTATTATTATTATTATTATTATTATTATTATTATTATTATTATTATTATTATTATTATTATTATTATTATG
>Ga0268261_10003725_pt1 | contig 11263 bp, 10 predicted proteins | sample TergutNc150P1_FD_190353 | JGI IMG/M metagenome (GOLD analysis project Ga0268261, IMG submission 190353) | Nasutitermes corniger P1 segment gut microbial community from laboratory colony in Florida, USA - Nc150 P1 (SPAdes) (version 2) | ecosystem: Host-associated > Arthropoda: Insects >... | reverse complement strand
TATATATATATATATATATATGACATTAGGAGCCTAAGGGTTAATGATTTAACCCTTATCCTGCTAACGTGGAGAAAATGGTGAGCTAATAATGCCAGCAAATAGCAGATGGGATTTAATTCAGCGTCTAAAGGGTTAATTGTAGAGCACGGATGTGCTATTAATTTTTCAATGTAATGTATGGGAAGCTTCTGCATCAATACAGTCCTGACAAAGAGCTAACCCTTTATGATGCATAAATCATATTGCCTAACCATTACTGGCTTCAAAATCTTGCCACAAAATCCTCAGCAGTGCAGTAACTTTCAATACTTTCATTTGTATTGTATCTCTGGTGATTAGAAGGCCATTGTTTTGTTTTTTCTACAATAAACTTTGTAATCTTTCAATACATATTTCTTGGGCTAGGTGACACAGCTTCGAACCTGAGCAAGTTTTATTGAATTTTTGTCCCTGTAAGAGCTTCAGGTCATGTATCCAGAAATCTTGTCAATAGCTTTGAAATTTCCCTGCTTGGGCCAATATGCTCTTCAGGTTCAATTTGGTCCCACTAGTAGTAGTCCTGTTTGTTTTCTCCAGCATCAGTACTTTGTTCCATGATGCATGATTGCCATGCTGTGGGACAGTTGTTGGTTTCTTCTGCATTTTAAATTACCAGTGTTTTAAAACTAGCAATGTGTCTGGTGGTATTGAAGATGCTGTTGTGCCTTTGCTTTCAACATGATTGCCTATGATTTTCACAGAATACTCCAACTTCAGAAACTTCTCACCTCAATAATCTGACTTGAAATAAGCTAATGGTATGTCAATAATGAAATGAGAGGTGCAAAATAACATGTTTAATTATTTATAGCAGCTGTGTAATTTTCTTTACTTAACCCTTTAAATGCCAAATTAAATCCCATCTGCCATTTACTGGCATTATTAGGAGCTCACCTTATTTTCCACATTAGCAGGATAAGGGTTAAATAACAGCAGTAGTTACAAAAACATGAATTTTGGGAGCCACTGTAAGGCAATCCCCCATTTTTCAGATGATGAATTAGGAAACCAATGTTTGCCTTACATTCAGGTAAATAAAATATGTCCTGTTAATATTAATATTTGGTTTAATAATAAGCCCTTGTGGTAACTGCTGTAAAGTGTTAGTCAAAATATCTCTATGATAATCCTATACAAAAGATTTGTGTCTTCATTTAACTGCTCGCTCCTTAAACATTTTCACTTTATGCAAGTTCTCTCACAACCATTACTCTCCATTTTTGAAGGGTAGGTTCTTTGTTAAAAGCAGTTTAAAAATCCACTCTCGACTTGCTGAGCCTGTCACTACTTCACCGCAACCCTATTAGCCATTCATTTTCAGGGTTCTTCTTAGACCTTCTCAGTTACACTGAAGATGCCAGAGACTAGGTTTCTACTTTACTTCATACTGACAAGCTACAATTAACTGCATATACAATAACAGCTAAATAAAAATTAATGTTATTTACCAAGACTCCACATATCAATTGCAGTCCCGTATCGTAGGCCAAGTATGACTTCTGGAGATCGATAAAACCGTGACTGGATGTACGTGTATATACTCTCGCGAGAATAACATGAACTACCGAAGTCAATGACCTTGATAGAACTGCTACCTCGTTGTTTTAAGAGTACATTTTCCTGCAACAAGACATATGACAACATAAAGAAACTAGCATTGTAGTTATTGCCAAATATCTAGTGTCATCTGCAGTATCCCGTAACAAATATGCAAAAAAGAAACATGATATGAATAAATCACTAACAATAACCATCCACCTTTTTGGTGTTAAACATGAGTTCAACATACTAGCACAAAACTCTGTCATTTAATTCTATCCTGAACCAAATAATTCAATTCAGAGATTAATGAAGCGTATTTTTCTTTAAGTGTCTCCACCTGAATACTAAAAGCAACAAAATTAAAATGTGCAAATATCATAAAACTTACTGATCTATCTTACAATTATAACTAATACTGAATTACAGTAGGTTATAGTATGAAGACTGCAAACTACAATATTTCTGCTGCCAAAATGCTGATACTTCTAAACAACTAAGAAAAATGTTTCATACGTGCTGATATATATATGTATAATATCCCGCTATACCAAGTTTTGTATAAAGCTTCACTGACTACAGTCATAAAATTGAATTTTATTTTCAGTTTCCAAGAAGCCTACATGTTTCAGACACTAAAAATACTAAATACACTCAGTGGCATTAATATTTCTGTCACCTTTAAAACTTTCATGTCTACAATGACATCGCACTTAAAGGTACAGATGTTACAAAAATAAACACTATGGTGAAGTTATGTTTATAAAGTGTAATTATATTTAGCGTTAAGAGATAAATTCATTTATATGAACTGAAGACTCTTAGGTCTAATGACAACTAAGGAAAGTTGCTTTAGTTATAAAAAGCTACTACTCAGAAATGTTATAAAATTGGCTTGCAATGTACAGTGATACCTCGGCTAACGAGTGACCCTGTTAACGAATTTTTCGGCTAACGAAGATTTTTTTCACTGTTTTTCAGACTCAGCTAACGAATATGGATTCGGCTAACGAATGTTTTAGTGGATGCGCGCGCTAACATAAAGCAGCAAACATGAACGGTCGGGCCATTCCAGGAGCTTATCTTTTCCGTCTGTATGTGTGTGACAAAGAAATGAGCTGACCACATCACATCGGGGAGACCCACCAACCCGACTGGGTTGTTTATGTTCGACTTTGTGCCTTGGTTGAAGACAAGTGTCTGAATCACTTTAAAAACATTCTGAAAAAAAGAGAAGTTCACTCAACTTTGGACAGATTTTTGACTTCTCCTTTAGCAAAGAGACAGAGGCCAGCTACTGAAGAAGAGGAGACTTACTGTACCTTGAATAAACTTTGAAAATTTGGAAGAAGAATAGTAAAAACGTTGTGTACATATTTTCAGTATAATAGCATAAAGTGTATAATATATTTTCAGTATAATAGTGTAAAGATCATCAGTTTTTCATTCTACTTTCCATTCTCCTTCATCCAATTGGGTAGCTGTTCAGCCTTTGGTGAGTTTTTGCCTTTTTATAGTGTGCTTTTTACTATTTTATAAAACTTATCTTTAAATAGTGGGCAGCATCCAGAATAAATTAAACGATTTTCTATAGAAACCTACGGGAAATCAAGTTTCGGCTAACGAAGATTTCGGCTAACGAATGTGATTCCGGAAGGAATTATCTTCGTTAGCCAAGGTATCACTGTATAGTCCATTATACTCACAGGTTTGAGATCACAGTGAATAATGCCTTCCCTGTGCAGTAGTTTGAGGCACTGCACGAGAGAATGAGCAAACCGTCGGATTAAACTCAGACTAAAGCCCTGGTAATTGTTCTTCTTGATTAATTCATACAGGTTTAAGCTAAAAATATAATAAATACAATTGTATAAATAATTATTGTCTGGCAACATGCTTACACTGAAATATCATATTACTAATGATGTAATAGTATGGTTTAGGAAAACATAGATGCAAGACAGGTAATATCTTTGCTGTCCCTGATGACTCTTTTAACACATAATTTTTATTCTTAAAGTCGCCATATATTTAGAATGGATCGAAAGCAGATTTTGCATCACATTCAGATAGTATGTTTTGGTAATATAGCAATTTTTACTAAACATTGCAGTTGAGTGTGTAGCACGCCTGACTGATATTAAGGTGGTCCCCTGCCTGATTCTCAGCCTGGAGAATAAGTAAATAGTGGGATGGAGCCTTTAACAGGCAATGAGTCCTCTATCCACTTGATAATTTATCATTCCCAGTCATTCTGCCACTGATGCTACATGAAGCCGAGAAAATGCAGTTAAATTTGCTAAAAATGAGTAAAATGGTCTCAGATATACCTAAGTAATCCATGCTACACAGGTATTTATTTGAATGAAAGTGAATACTTCACCTACATGAAATGCTATGTGTAGTTTAAGGCTAGCAGTTTGTTTACATAGGAAACTTTTTGTCTGTCACCAATGGCACAAGGGAGGCTTGTTAAGTTTGTATTTTCATATGAACTTATGTATAAAATGTGCTGAGACACTCAATTCTCATACAATAACATATACATGCACTTCCACCTTTTAAAAGGAATATTATGGGTCTGAGGCTATGGATCCCATGATTATACTGAAGTTTAATTAGATTTTTAACTTACTGGATCTTTCCATTCCTACTGGTTTGGTGTGTGTTGAATGTTAAATCAAAATGGGATGGCAGTACAAGACATGTTTAGTATGAAGCATGTATTTCAGTAAGGAAACTCTATAAAAATTTAATTTTCATTTTAATATAATTGACAAACTATGATTAAGAAAGGTCACATCATGGATGAAATGTCTGATGGTATCTATGAGTATTATCAGTCTCTGTTAGCCCTTGCTCTGAAAAATAATTGTTCTTTTAGTATTTGAAATGAGTTGTGGTGAAATATATTCATACATTCAGCTGAATTTGAATTTGGAAAGAAGACTACAAAGACCAACCTTGTGATGAGTGTATAATGGAGTCAGTGAAAGAAAAATGTCTGTTGTAAAGATATTAAAAATACTATAAGACAGAAAATGTTTCAAACATTTTGAGGCATATTAAGCTCACAGTGCACAACAGAGTTTCTGTGTAAATATTCATAAATGTTAGGTGTTGGTCCAGGGATACAAATTCTAAATATTTTAATCACTGCTAGTATAAACTGAATAAACATTGTGTACCATTCGGAACCTCTATACAGAAAGAACTCCCATAAATTTAAGCCTCAGCTTAAGTGACTTGAATTATTTATGTAATGGAGATTCTACTTTATTTTATTAAAATGTTGAGGATTTAACTGTGAGCTACTTTTGTGAGTGGCATTTTTAATTTGTTATTTTTAATGACTATAATACAAGTTTCAAAGATCACCTCACCTCATCAGCTCAAAACTTATGCACAGATGATTTCTGAAGCAGAAGGACTCCAACATGTGAATGACATTATGAGTGCCATCTTTATCTTTGTTGCGAAGATGATCCAAGATATTTACTTCAATAAGTGCTTGATGATGAAATCTCTTTTTATTCCTGGGAAAAAATAAAAAATAAGAAATGAAAAGTAATAAAAAATGTTTTAAAATCACTTAAAGCTTAGAAAAACATATTTTACCCTTGAATTCCAATATCAACTTTGTAATACACTTCTTAGTGTGTGAGCTGTGTCTTGAATTAATCTAAAGGACGTTTCTTGGTGAATCATCTTTAGAAATAATTTAACTATGTTTTCATGTACAAACAGTATGAAACATGTCACTTGCTAGCCAGAGGTCACTTGTGCATTTTTCAATAAAAAAATTGTTCAAAAAACACAAGTGAAAGTAAATTTCTTGGTTCCTAAAGGCATATTCATGGGCCATGTCGTCTGGGACCATCACAAATTTGAAAATAAATATCACTTAAGAAAATACATTAACAATCTTCCAACACTTTATGGGTAAGCATTCACATGCTCTTTGTATTACAACACCATAGCTTAAAATAACAGTAATAGAAATAAAACATGAGACAACAAATTGAATACTCAACAAAATGCTTAGTATTAACAATATCAATAATTGCCGCTTATTATCCAATTACTGACCTCTTCTGCTGTACCTTGCTCATGTTATTTTATTCACAATTTATGAATTATAAAAATCAAGAAATAGAACAGCATCAAGCTCTGATGGAGATATGAAAACAAATTCCATGAAGCAAGAACTGTGTTCACATAGAACTTTTTAACAAACAGAATAACTCCTTTGATATAACAATGAAGTTTACATTTGCTTTTAAGTCAAGCCAGTATTTCTACTTAGAACTTTACTAAGAATCTGTCTTTTAATGTCTTCATTCTCCTGGGACATGGCTCCTTGTCACTGGATGACTGGTGCCTGAAAATTCAAGAAAACATACTGGGCACATCTTTACTAGACTTTTCAACATTTTAAAGTAAGACAAGCACAGTGTCTTTAAATGTTGGGCACCAGTCACACAGTGATGCAGAGCAGTATTCCAGGAGAGCACAGACCTCAGGTGCATCACTGTGAATGCCTGAAAACTTGCATGTGTCTTTTAACATCTTCAAAAGATAAGAGATTAGATTTTTTATTAACTTTCTTCAGAAACTTACCTAATAATCTTGATGGCTATATGCTGATGGGTTTTATGGTCTAATGCACGAATGACTTGACCAAAGCTCCCTTTACCTATTACCTCAAGGATTTCATACCGATATGATATGTGGTCATGGAGAACCTTGAAAGTAAATTAAAAATATCAAAGTTTAGACCATTAATGCCCAGACTATAAACTCTGCACACACACATGACATAAAGAAAATTTATAAGATTTAGAAACATCAACTACTGGTTTAATCAACCAAACATAACTCTCATCCCCACTGTAGTTATTTCTGAAGTTCACTAAGAACCAGTAACAAAAGTGTGAGAAGTCGGCACTGTGTTCAAGATGCAATCAAAATTGTAATACCACCAAAGGCAAATACTAAATTGTTAATGGTCCCTACTTTTTTTTTTAAAATGCCATTTATGTTACAACAGATCTATAAGTTTTGTTTTGCTTTAAACTACATTATCATTTTACTACAAAATAAAGTTGGTTCAGTTGCCAAAAAATTTAAGATGATTAAAATATGTTAAATATTTTTAGAGTCTCGTCTGACCTTACTAGCCCTGAATATACTGGCATGTTTTTGTATGTTATTTACCTTATTATAGCTACCATTATCATCATCAAATCCACCATTCTGTGGATCTGCATGAATCTTGCAAGCATCAAGGCCCAAATACCAGATTTCTGGGTATTCTTCCACTTCAATTCTTTCATATTCTGTAAGTCTGTTCCCATAGTATTTCAGTGCCTCTGGAAAGATTAAATACAAAACGGTATACAACCAGTTGCATAGCATGGGGAGGCCAGCAATCACACATTCAATTCTTCGACATTGGGTACTTCTCCTCAGACATTTGCACGCAATGATGACACACAAAAGAGTGGAGGTATATATCCAATTATTCTTAACCTGATATACTATAACTTCCAATGACACAGAACTTCCACTTTTCTTTGGATGACTTAAAAAACCGTAATTCATCTGCTACTGTTAGAGTGGACACCAAAGAGGGCAGGCATTCTTTTAGAAAAGTCTTCCACCATTGCTTCTCTTATAATTGTGTGGGAAAAGGTCAATATAGGCTGCATAATTTCTTGTGTTCCAAACTTAGGTGACAATACATTGTGCGGCCAATGTCCAATGTGCATATACATTAACTCTTGAAAAGAAATAAATTCTTTGTAAATAGCAAACAAATAGCAAATATGTGTTGGTAAATACTTCAAGTGGTAACATTGCAAATGGCATGGCATGAACTGTCACAGACAAGCAGTATGCCTAGTCATTGAAAGAGCAGGAACAGTGAAGGAATGAGACCTCAGTTTTCACATCTCAAGCCCCTGAGTACTGTAATTCAGTGATAATGTAATGTAAATACTTCTGAACACAGAAATTTCAAGTAAATTAAAGGCCACAGTGCACAGAAACCATCCAAAATTCTGCAACTCTAACTTAAAAACAACTTATTTGCACATAAGACACTTTTTTTGGCAGAGATTTATTATTTAAATGAATCATAAAAATTAAAGTTGATAGCTGTTGAAATGTACAAAATGAAATATTCTTTCACACATTTGACATTTTAAAGCTATGTAGAATACTCCTATTATCTGCCATGAAAAGAGGTAAACCAAGTGCCACATAAGAGTGAAAATGATTTTTCTGAAGCAGGTGGATGGTCCAGATCAGTAGTAAAGTGAGCATAATAATAAAAACACATTATTAGAATGCAGGTTCAGGAATTCTGTTGCGTACTACTGTTAGAAATGATAGTTATAGCCTTCTACAGCACTGCAAATAGATCTGTTAAAGAATGTGATGATGGGAATCTAAAATCCTGCAACAGATCCATTGAACTGTGACTTCTGAGGAGAACTCATACAGGTGCTTTTCCTATTGCACAAATTATATTTGTACATAAAAATTAGTATTGTTGATGTTTCTGTCACATAAGTTTCAAAGATCTGTTATCATGCAACATTTGAGGACCCAAAAATAGGTGGCAGTAGTAATAAATTTGTGTGGGCCTTGCTGTTATTGTTAGTTGTCAAAAACTTAAAAATGCAGTGTTGGGATGTCTTTCTATGGTATACTATTCATATAAGTTTAATAAAACTCGGTCATCTGGTTCAAAAGTTTAAAGTGGGGAAACAGACATCATGATGACCTCATAAACTTATTATTTATCATTTTTAGCCTGGAGAGTAGGCTAATAAAATAATTACACTGGTTGACTGCAAAAATATGGGATCATGCTCTTGCTGCAGGAAAAAGTGTTTTGCTGGCTTGATTTGAGTGGGAAAATAAATATGCAACATGTGTCAGTATCACCCAATTTAATGTTTTGTTTTCATTTTTATGTGAATGTAGACATAACATTAATAAGGGTATATCACTCATGAAACAGCAAATGGTCTTAACCCACCAAAACACTGTTTTATGGGAGGCAGAAAAGAAACTGACCGGTCCTCAAAAAACCAGCATGTTACGTTTTTACGAAACCATAACGACAAGTAAAAATGTTGTTGACACAACATTTTGAGAGAAGGTGTGTTCCTAACTCAACCGTCTAGTCATGCGGGAATCTCAGTTCTGTGAATTATGTCGGTTATGACAAATCGCCGTTTTATGAGGGATGTAGTATTTACTGTTCCATCGGGTACTTGACAGTCAGTCTTCATAAATTTGTATGTGAATTCCTATACATGTGTAGGATATTCAGTTTAAAAAAGTGACAAAATGACGCTTGAAAGTCATAAATAAATCGTAACTTATAACTGTACTTTATATGTCGCTACTTTGCCTCCTAGATTTAATTTTCTCAGTGGTTGTTCCAGAGTCCTGTCATTCCGAATTCATATCTCCTTGGCGCTGAAAGGAGAGCAGTCTAATGGTAGAGTACCGTATTAATGTATCGAAGCGGGTAGTTCCTTTCGAGCTGCAATAACATAGTCTAAACTTAAACAAGTTGTGTTTTACACGTTAAAATCGTTTTAGTATCAAATGTCTTGCCGAAGTGTGAGAGGAGCGTAAGAGTAATTCCGAAGGAAACTTATTCTTACCAGCCGGTGTAAGGGGTAGTCGGCGTCCATGAGGATCAAGTCGTTGCGAAGATGGGTTGGTGTCCAGAACGTTATTGTTATTGTTGCTAGTGTTGTTGTTATTGTTATTGAGCACTGGGAAGCACGCGGACACTGGTGTGGGAGCAGCTGTTGAACTAGACCTCGATGAATCCTGATGCTGCTGATGATGGTGATGATGGTGTAAATTTAACCGTGAAGCAGATACCGATACACTTTTAAGATGGCTGTTGCTACCCAGAGCTGGCAACTTCTGACTCTGTGGGCAGGAAAACCAAGGTATGAGATGTCTTCTACTGTCAATATAAGCTTTCACAGACATTTTCACTTTTATTCTTCGTGGACAACAGTAGCTTGAAATGTTCGTAATATCGTTTTCCTTATGCACTATTACACCCATGTAAGTAAAAGTGTTCGCTACTCTCAGATGTTGTATGACTAGATAAGGTTAGGAGTGCATTGTTAGCACAAGACTTGGAAGTGAACTGCTCTGTCTCAACTGCCTCATTCCTTTCACTCGGAGGCCACGTACCAACTGAACAGGATATACTGTGCACTAGGTAACAGTTATTGAATGGCCGTTGGAAGTGTGGGGAAGAGTCACTGAGGGGAAGGATTGGTGGAAAAGTGGGGGATACGTATTAACATCGTCTGACTCTGCACTCAGTATACAGTATCACATGTATGGCAAAACTAGTGTTAAGTCATGAGCAGCGTATTCTTTAGACGTTCCCGTTATAATGTTGGGACAGTCGATGGACGGATTTGCCTGCGAGCGAGAGGTTAACGCCGAGTGCGTTTGACACGTGGGCCGTTGTGTGGGTGAATTATGACACATTAAGAGTTCCATTTCCTCAAGTAATGTATTAAATTCTGGCCGTAAGCAACGTCTTTACAAGCATAACCGACTAGCCTATAGACTCGGTACGGGCCGGACAGTCCGGGGATCGAATCCCAATGTGGGTGAGATTTTCCGTGTCCATCAAGCCCGGCCTCCTGTACAATGGAAACCGGGTCTTTCCCAGAGGAAAAGTGCCTGGGGCTTGGTGCTGACTACTCACCCCTTCTAGCGCGGAGGCTGCGAATGGGTTGGAACTATACCTCTGCCACCCCTCTGTGCCTGATTAGGCATATGATGGGTTGACTTTTGCCTTTTACTAGTCTACATATAGGTACCACCTGCTTTAACATTTACATAACTATGCATTTGGCCCACAGTGTCTTTATTTTTGTTTTGTATTATTGTCACACAAAGCAATTATTAGGTGCATTTTTCTGAATGCATTAGACATCAGTAAAACTTCTGCCCTGACATTTATATACACATGCATATTTGTTCAGTAGATTCAAATCATCAGTTGTATCAGACAGAACTGAGTTGTCTGTGTTGTCAGTTAAGAACCCCACCATGAAGATACGTGTGGGAGAGTGCAGGTTTAGCTCAACGCGTCCCTAACCATGGCGTTGGTTGGAGAGTGGTCAGCTTCAAGCAAGGATGGCTTTTTTACTGTTGAAAAAGCCTCTTGCAGTGCACTGGAAATGCTTGGCCACACAGCACAGGCGCTATGGGTGAAAGAAAGGTCTCTTACCCATCAAGAATTAAACCTTGATTCCTTGTTCTTATTCTGCTGTCATCCAGCAGTTGGGGTTGTCCCTGTTCTAACTAAGCAATCCCGGTTCCATAAGACTAAGATAAAAAATAAACAAATGTGTAGCTTTAGATGAACTCGATCATGAACTGGAACACCCTATTTATATATTCTCGAAAGTTCGTCTTTGTCAAACATCTTTGTACGTCGCAAAAGGATGGTGATGTGAGTTCAACTGCAGTATTAACCCTTTAAAACCCGAATTAAATCCCATCTGCTATTTGCTGGCATTATTAGGAGCTCACCATTTTCTCCACGTTAGCAGGATAAGGGTTAAATTATTAACCTTTAGGCTACTAATGTCATATATATATGGAGCACCCATTCTTG
>Ga0268261_10003724_pt1 | contig 11264 bp, 10 predicted proteins | sample TergutNc150P1_FD_190353 | JGI IMG/M metagenome (GOLD analysis project Ga0268261, IMG submission 190353) | Nasutitermes corniger P1 segment gut microbial community from laboratory colony in Florida, USA - Nc150 P1 (SPAdes) (version 2) | ecosystem: Host-associated > Arthropoda: Insects >... | reverse complement strand
CTCCATATATATATATGACATTAGTAGCCTAAAGGTTAATAATTTAACCCTTATCCTGCTAACATGGAGAAAATGGTGAGCTCCTAATAATGCCAGCAAATAGCAGATGGGATTTAATTCGGGCTTTAAAGGGTTAAAACTAAATTTTTCTTCCCTTTTTGCATGTTTTAGTAAATAGGTGGGAAGAATGGACTATTCCGTCAACACCAGACCACTTCTCCAGCAGAGTGAGAGTGAAAGTGACTTCGAAGATGATGTATTGGAAGTGAATCGATGTGGCGATCACCAGGATGATCATGTTGTTGTGACAAAAGACTTGAAACCATTCTTTAAAATACGTGAACCAATTGATAGGTACATTCAGATTTGTTTTCTAAGACGTTCAGTATTGGCTATGTATTCAGGAGTTGGACTAATATTATTATTTTTAATTACATACAACACATGTGCTGCTGTTAATTTAATGAATCATTCAGAGAGTATTCAGCATCTGGCATCTCAGTGATTATATGTCTTGTGATACTGATGAACTCATTAGACATTTATATCCATGAACTATAATGACAAGAATAACATGGCTTTACATTGTAACTGTGACTTATGTCATTCCAGATACAACTTGGCCTACTTAATATTTTATCTTTTGGGAATGACAACATTGCTTCCATGGAATTTTTTTATTACTGCAGATGATGTGAGTTTCTATTTATATATCATATAACATTTATTGAATACCTATTCTGTTTATTTTTAGTTTTCGAGCATGTTGTATGACAGATGAAGCATTTCTAATGAATAACATCTTATTCTCAGTTGTGTATTTAATTAAAGTGTTTAGAATGTGGTGCAGTATTATAATCACTCATTTTAGCATTGAAGTGTTGTGTACCGTTTGTATATATTTTGGATGTGTATCATAACTGCTGATATTGAAAGTACGGTTTTTTGAGTGGTCACCTGTCATACAAAGTGTGCCATAATTAAATTTAATACAATAGAGGTGAATTTCCTATATAAAATGTGCGTAAGACAAGATTAAATACAGAAAAAATAAGATATGAGTAAAATTATACTTGAAAATAGTGCAGAAATATGAAATAGAAAGAAAGAAGTCTGATTTTACAAGAATAAATTTTAAAGCTAACATCCCTGTATTACGTTTAAGTCAGAAAGGTAAAGTTGTCTGTATGCATAAGTGTTAATCCATGAAGGTATATGGGGTATATGGAGGTGAAGCTCCATATGTATTGAGCCTTTTTTCTCAGTGGCATTGAATATGAAGTTCTTCCTCTGGCCACATTTACTGTCAGGGAGAGCTCTTTCAGAATCTTGTGCACAGTAGAATGCATGTGCCCCAGAATTCAACTGTACATAATGGTGTAGAGGCAAATCCCCTTTTTTCTGGTAATCCAGCTTTGCTTATAAACCTTGTATTCAGCCATTTCACTAACTGAGCTGTTGAAACTAAAAATTGCATGAGTTTAAAATGAACCGTATGAGATATCTGCACAACTGAATGATGAGACTGGATTCCCAGCAGAAACAAGAGACTTGTCTCCTCTCAAAATCTTCAAGACCAGCTCCGTGCCATGGTGCTAAGTTATGCACAGTGATGACTTTGCCTTTACTTGCCTTTTACCACATACCCATTTTACAACTCAGTGATGCAATCATCCTTTCCTTCAGTCTTCCAACAATTTCAGTGAGATGTTTATAATGTAAAAATAGAAATATGAGTTTGTTTCTTTGGTAACTTATAATTTCCACCTATGAAAACCATACTATGATTGTTTTAACTATCTAGAGAGATCAGAAGCAATTTATTTTCACTGATATTGTCAAAGGTCAGGAGTATTCAGAGAAGGGGACTTTGTTTCCAAGACATGTTATCCATAGCATAGAAATTCAATTAAGCCTTTAACGAGATTCCTTTGACATTTAACAAAAGGTCATTGTGAATTGAAAGATGCTTTTATAGCTAATTCTAAACTTATGCCATCCATATGAATGTAATAAATCTACTGCTATACTGACACTTGTACAGAGACGTGACACCATTAATTTTTTGTTGTTGATATTCTTTATATTATTTTGAATTTGTATTTCTCCAGTGTTTTCTCCCTGCCCAGTATTCATATGTGTTGTAGGGCATACAAATTTACTTCTTGCTGAATACTGGTTCAGAGTTTTTGTTGTTTATTATAAGTATTTCAAGCCAGGTCATTTTTATTTCAAAACTTGTTCTTGCAAAACTGATTTGTTAATTGGTTGCTGAGTTTATAGCCCACTAAGTAATGTTCATTGTGCTTGTTTTAAATGCATGGAATAATTAAAATTGAAACTTCAGCAAATTTGAAACTTAAAATGAAAGATAATAACCAATGGGAGGCAGCAGTGTCTCCACACTGGATGCCTGGATTGTCTTAAAATAGCATTACTTTTTCAAAGTGTAGTAAGTATTCTGTCATGGTTCATCTGCTAGAATTGGGTTGTTGCATTTGCTTCACATTAGGATGTAATGTTTGTACTAATTTGAGTCAGTTTCCAGAGCCTTGTTTGTGATAAAAGCGGAGGTGGCCTTCAAGTAAGCTTTAAGAGATGCAACCTACACTTTTGTACCCCTTCTGATATTAAGTATTACTGTCTTTCACGTGCTTTCCATCAATGTCATCATTAATGATGAATTCTGTTCCAGAGGTCAGGTCTAACAGAAAGGTAAATGGGAGGTATTTTGTACTCTTCCACTGGACCTGATATGTCATGGGTCAACAGATGTCTTTATCATTTTGGCCTAACCCTGGTAGTTGAGAACATTTTTTGAAGTACTCTTTTAGTGTTACAAACAAGAATTCTGTCACAGAAACACCAGCACTTCTGCTCCAAATAATTTTGATGTTAAGCAGTGTTAGTCATATCATATCATATCATATTTATTTTCATTCCTTTAATCCGTACAGGATTACAAAATCCATATGGATATGGAAATAGTCAAATTTGATTAAGAATTCTAAAAGTAAAGTCAATATAAAAGTGTACAATAATTTTAGTTACTAGGTCTAGTAAATTGAGGTTTTAACATAACATAATTTATATTAGTATAACAAGTAGTGAAGATAATATTGCTCTTACACTTTCTTGGTCATTATAATTTATTTTAATGTTATGTCATTCTACATACATCATGCATAAATTGTTATGGATGCTACATATGTAATAAAACACCCATACCTGTACACACTAAGGTATTTTTTGCTAAATGAGATGTAGAATGAACAGAATGAATAACACTTGGACAATAAAAGTTTAAAAAGTGGGATTTCACCTTCAGTGCTTTCTTTTTAAGAGTAATATTAATTTGTTTTTCAAGTACTGGATGTACAAGCTCCGTGATGTTCATGCAAATATTTCGGAGAAGGACAACAAGACAGAACTTCAGGCAGGCTTTACAGCATACCTGAGTGTTGCATCTACCATACCCAACACACTGTTTCTCATTCTGAACACATTACTCAGCCACAAGTAAGTAAATGTTGAACACTGCATACATGTTTTCTGTAGTAGTACAGAATTATTTGATGGAACAGCATGTTTTTTTTTCTTTCAGAATTTCACTCCAAATTAGAATGACTGGTTCACTCTCATTCATCTTCCTTTTATTTGTGTTGACCACAGTCCTTGTGAAAGTGGACACAGATTCTTGTAAGTATATGATCATGCATGCCATTTCATATGTATTATTTTCATTTGAAGAAACAAGTGAGTTTTAAGAGGAATATTTTGGTCTGAAAAAAAAAAATTAGCTGAATCAAGAGGAAAGTTACATTATTCAATGGTCAGAAGTTTGTACTAAGAAGGATGTAGTTTTGTACATTATTTTAAATTTTAAGTATTTACATAAATTAAGGATTTTAGAAGTGAGCACTAAAGAGTATAGCTGGATCTGAAAATATTACCTAAATAGAAACATGCATCACAAAATAAGATGTTCACAGCCTGTGGCTAAAGGATAAGAATTATTTTGCATATTATTGTGCATTAACATGTTTTAAAGGTAAGTATGTACCAAGAGATCATCAAGATGTGCAGGGAATTAACTGTGTCAGTGGGTATACAGTTCCTAATGTTTCGAAGGAATGCCTGGAACAGATTACTCAGTGATGCACCATCATATATCAATAACAGAATTTTTGACCACACTGCTGTGAAAATCTCAAACTTGCACAGAAAAGTTTTTGAAATATTTTATCTTATGTGTCTGATTCACATAACAGTTTGGTATGGTAAGGCTAATTGAGATATGTATAAAATCAATTGGGCATATAGTAAGTATATAGTAAGTTAGAGGCTAAGTAAAGCTCAGGGAAAGACAGCACAGGATATGAAATTTTTTCGATTTGCTTTGTGTTGTGTATATTGCAGGGCAGGATCTGTTCTTCACCATTACTCTGGTTACGGTGGTGTTGCTTAACAGTAAGTATGTTGTGTCTGCAAGTGCATAAGCTAATTCACATGCACATTAATGTTTTTTTTTTACCAAAATTATTATAAGAAATATATGAATTTAGTGGCACCTCATCTTCAGTACACTATTGTGTTTTGTGGTAATGCACCATAGATTTATACACAGTTAATTTGCATGATGTTATACCAATTTGATTGATGGTGGAGGCCACATTGTATTATTTCATTTTATGTTAAATACCTGATGTTGTGACTTACGGCTAGAGTTTTTACTGGAGTTTCCTGAGTGATTAACAGTGGATCCGGAGTTTTCCACAGAAGGTTATTGCAAAATCAAATTACAGTGACTTACACAATATTATACCATTCACTGCAAACTACAAAAATTGTACCACCTTATTTTCAGCAACAGAATATATATATATATAAGTTTCTTAGCATCACTTACATGTGTCTAGATAAGACATTTATTAACACTCCACAGTACTAGCCTGTGCAATATAATTTGAATTCCTGCCCTCCATATGTAACAGAATATAAGTAAAATATATTGACCTATTTCTAGGTACTAATTTTGTCTTAGTCTTTCCAGGCCTCCTATGTTCGCGAGTTCTCATTCTGCTGTCTTGATTATGAACATTTGCAAATCCCAATTTTTATGTTATCTGGTGTCAGCACATTCTGTTGTAAATAGAATGTACTGACAGGTTGTATTTTGGGTTTAAATAAACACACAGATGTACTGTCATGTTAAGTGTCTTGGAATTTTGAGAGCAATGAAGATCACAAAACTTTCCATATTGATACAATCAAATGGGAAAACTGTATATGTTATTTAAATTTTTTATATGTATCTCATAACAACATTTAATGTTATCTTTCTTTATCTGTCTATCTAAAGTCCTTATGTAAGAACTCCAGTTTAGATTTCAACAGTATATTGTATTTATGGTTCAGGTTTTAACTACTACTGCAGCAAAACTACATGTGTCTTGTAAATTGTTTGAATGTATGTCAAGTGTATAGAAAGATTTGTAATATGAAACATGTAGCCACTGTAATATGATTGTGGTTTTGAATCCCACTGGGGGCATGGATGTTTGTCTGTTGTTAGTGTTGTGTGTTGTCTGGTAGAGGTCTCTGCGATGAGCTGATCACTCGTCCAGAGGAGTCCTACCAAATGTGGTGCATTGTTGTGTGTGATCTAGAAACCTCGTGAATGAGGAGGCCCTGGCCCACTGGGGGCTGTCATGCCAGAAAAAAACAAACAAACAAACAAAAGCCACTGTCATATCTATATACATTGTGTTGTGTATGAGACAGTTACTGTCATGTAGTAACATAGTCTTAATGTAACAATTAGGGGCTTAAACTTTATCTGTTTTTGACAAATTCTGCTATAAACCATTTTCAATAACGTAATAACTAAATAAATTATGTTTAAAATATCATCTAGAAATATAATTGTTATATTGAGCTAATTAGAGGAGAATTAAGGGTTTAAAATTATTGAGTTAACTTCCTGTATCAAATTTGCAACAATATCAACTCTGTTATAGTAACTAACCAAATACAAATATTGTCACTGTAAGTTCATGTTTACAATTTAAAACTTATAAACTTACATTGACATATTGTGCATTTTGTTGGATTTTGTAAGGTGGTATATTAACCCTTTAAACGCTGAATTAAATCCCATCTGCCATCTGCTGGCATTATTAGGAGCTCACCATATTCTCCACGTTAGCAGGATAAGGGTTAAATGCCGAGTTAAATCCCATCTGCCATCTGCTGGTTTTATTAGGAGCTCACCATATTCTCCACGTTAGCAGGATAAGGGTTAAACGCCGAGTTAAATCCTATCTGCCATCTGCTGGCATTATTAGGAGCTCACCATATTCTCCACGTTAGCAGGATAAGGGTTAAACGCTGAGTTAAATCCCATCTGCCATCTGCTGGCATTCTTAGGAGCTCACCATATTCTCCACGTTAGCAGGATAAGGGTTAAACACCGAGTTAAATCCCACCTGCCATCTGCTGGAATTATTAGGAGCTCACCATATTCTCCACGTTAGCAGGATAAGGGTTTAATAATGCACAGAATGAAAAATATTATATTTGTAAGCTTGATGTGGTTCATCCCCGCTGTGTTGGAGTAACTTTAGGAGCTTAGAAATGACAGTCAAACACAGCCGATATATGTTGTATTAGTCTTTTATTTTGTTGGTCAAAGCGACAACATGTTTCGGCCTTTAATTAGGCCATCATCAGGTCCCAACAATTATGTATATATTACAGTCAGCTAAACTCTGTAACGCATGGCAAATAGTGGACACTTCCTCAAATTTAAATTTAAACTATTTTCTAAACTATAGTGAAATAATTATCCAAGATGATGGTCTGGCAATGGGAGCCCCATCGTCTAGCATCATATCAGAGATATTCTTACAAAACATTGAACAAATACATCTTCCCAGTATAGCAAGACAACACAAGCTGATAAACTACTTCTGTTTTGATGATGATATACTCTTAATCTATGACTCTGAACACACCAATATCAATGCTATATTAAACGACTTCAACTCCATTTACCCAAAGTTGCATTTCATGGAGGAGACTGAACAAAACAATAAAATCAATTACCTGAACATAAGCATCCACAAAAAACCCACAAATGTGAGCATTTCTGTTTTTAGAAAACCTACATACACAGACACTCTCATCCCATATACTTCAAATCACCCTATACAGCAGAAATATGCAGCTGTCAGGTTCTTATACAACAGACTAAATTCGTACCACCTACAAGACAAGGAGCACCAACAAGAAAAAAACATCATCCAGAGTATACTATATAACAATTCCTTCCCAATATGAATTCAGAATCCCCCTGACAACCACAGCTCACATCCAAAAAAACATCCTACAAGTTCAGAAACCCCTCGACAACCACAGCTCACAACCACAAAACCCCCTGAACAAGAAAAATTGTGCACTTTCACATACATAGGCAAGGAAACTACATTCATTACAAAGATCTTCAGACACTCAGACATAAAAATAGCATACCGGACAAACAATACCTTACAGAAACACCTAGCGCACAGCACTCAACAGCAAGACAAATTCACTCAATCCGGCATCTACAAGTTAACATGTCCAGACTGCGGCAAAGCATATGTAGGGCAAACAGGCTGGGATTTCTATACCAGGTTCAATGAACACAAACGATCCTTCTGGTACAATAGCCAGAATTCAAAATATGCGCAACATTTAATAGAACATGGACATGCCTTTGGTAACATACATAACACTATGGAAGTCCTACAATTTCAGAAAAAAGGCACGCATCTTAATACAATAGAAAGATTCCATATCTACAAAGAAACCATCCAAAACAATCATCTTAATGATGAGTACACAACAACTACGAATAAAATATTCGATACCATCCTCCAACACTTGCAACAACAAGCCATACAAAACCTGTTCTCCCTCATCAGCCAATCGATAAACCGGTCTCATAGCAAGCACTTACAGTCAGTATCCCGTCAGACACTGAGGGAACCACACAGAAAACATACTGAATACCATACACAAAAACATACGAAAATAACGTACAAGCACGTTAAATACAACGCAGAAAGCACAGGATTTATTTCGTCAATAACGAGTAAGTACTCTTCTCAACTACATATACAATGGTTACTCAACATCACACCACAGTCAATCTTATACTACCCCTGCAGGTAACCCAAGAGAATAGACAAAGTTCCAAAGACCAAAGTATGGATGCCATATAACGGACTGTACCTCAACAGAACGGACCTCGATCAACAGAGAAACAGTACACGATACAGTGGACCTTTACACCTGAAACCAAGACGTTCATTAACCAAAAAGCAACAAAAAATGAGCTTCAAACATTGGAGGGAATACCGAAAAGACCGGAAATTCTATTATATATTAATCCCATCACAAAACCAAAATCATTTCAACCATACGTTGTATTGTACTCCCTAATTTACTACGCCTTATATTTTATAATAACCGAAAACCCCCCATTGTAATTTTTATTCTTGTTATAGATGTTATATATTAAGTTTTTAGAATATTTTACATGACTACAACAACGAGATCTCGTTGAGTAAATATTTTAAATTTGAGGAAGTGTCCACTATTTGCCATACGTTACAGAGTTTAGCTGACTCAAATATATACATAGTTGTTGGGACCTGATGATGACCTAATTAAAGGCCGAAACATGTTGTCGCTTTGACCAATAAAATAAAAGACTAATACAACATATATCAGCTGTGTTTGACTGTCATTTCTAAGCTCCTAAAGTTATATTTGTAAGACTATGTTTTTCACCAGTTCTGTCTAGTACATGGAAGATATTTATTATGAATGTCCTATGTGAGTAATTCATACCATGAAAAGTTTTATATTCAAAAGCATGTGAGACAAAATTATGATATGGTGACTAATGACACGTTTGTGTTATCTCTGTTTTCCAGTTGCAAGTGCAATATTGCAGGGTGGTTTGTTTGGTATCGTGGGCAAGTTCTCATCCCGCTACATCTCAGCAGTAGTGAGTGGCCAGGCTTTGGGTGGGATCTTTGCAGCCTTGGCAGAGATTGCTTCCCTATGCCTCGGAGCTTCTTCTACAATCAGTGCATTTGTCTACTTTATGGTGGCCAATGGGATGCTGCTTCTTTCTCTTGTGGCATATCTTGTTCTTTCCCGTGCGGTGCGTATTTGACTAACAGCAGGAAAACTACCATATTTCCAGCTGACAAGATGCACCTAGATTTTAGAGCAAAAATTTGAGGAAAAGATCTGCTATTTGTTTGGATTACAAGACATTTGCAGATTTTAGGCAGTTGTTTCAAGGAAGAAGGGTACATCTCACAGTATGTGAAGTATAGTAACTCCATGGTGTAAGATCTTCTCTGAATCTGTGATAGTAACTTGACTGCTCAAGAAATTGCATACTTTTATGGAACAAAAAAATTGTCTAAATTAGTAGATTAAAGAACAAGGATGAATTATATTGGTTACAGAAAGTGAGCCATGTGGATAGAGTTGAAGGAAAATATGTGTAAAACATGCTTGTCTCCTTTGTCTTTATTTCATTGATATTTATTCTCTCAGTTACTAATTGAGACATTTTATTTGAGATCCATTAAGCTGAACTTTGAGATCCTTCCCATTTATTTCCCTCTTCCTTGAGTGTAAGTTCAATTTCAGCCTTTACCTTTCCAGTCTTCCTTACATTCCTGTTAAACTTACACTTGCATTTACTAACTCTCATCTCTCTGAGATATGTCTTATTCTTTTGCACCCACCTTAGTTTTGGTTTCATCTTTTATGCTTACTAAATGATAAATGTCTAGTAATATCAACATCATTCATTGCGTTAATATATCTAGCTTATCTCAGTAGATAATCTTGATTAACATTTCAGGCCAGTCTCGTTATATGCCAGGGTTACATTCCTGAAAAACATCAAGTAAATCGAACACAAAAGTTCCAATAAAAAAAGGAGTATTTCCTGGGATTAGGAGATTGACAACCTCATTCTTTATACTGTATGACAGCCACAGTGTCAGAACAAGCAGGTTCCCCAGTCATTTGAATGTTATGAAAACAATATCTCTTTGTGAACCTGCTAAACAAACCTGTATTTGCATCAAATTGTTTAACATTATCTTCACCCATTGACATATCCTCATAAATAGGACAAACCTTGGCTTGAACCAAAACGTGCGTAAGCACATGGCATTAATTCTGATCGTCTGGCCAACTACTCAACATTTTCTCCGTATGTTCCATAGTTGAACTCCCTGAATAAAACGTTCTTTTAGCACTTACTTTAGTTCCTGACTTAGCACTTTCTTTCATTCTGTCAGCACTATTGCCAATTATACGTATGATACTATGAGCAAGTCTAACATTACAGCATATGTCAACAGTTCATTCACCTTTTTCAAGTCAGCTTATTACATCTAATTTCTTTTAATTATGATTGTCTTTCACAGATTTTTCACTTGAATTATGCAAGGTGATGTAGATTTTTGTTTCTCACTCGTGTTGGTAAGAAAATCCAATGCTTTTGCAGGCAACTAAATGACCTACATGATATACTACTGACATAATCAATCCATACATGTAACTGATGGCATGACGGTGACATCAGTTTCTGATAGACCTCTAAATGGCAGCCACAAATTGTCTATGCCAAAATGTGCTAAACCAAAAATTATCATGTAAATTCGAAGAGTGGTGTAAATTTTCAAGTCGTGTTAAAGCTAAATCATGTAAAATGAGACCTGCCTGTGCTACCAGCACTGTTATTTTTATCTTCTGGATTTTCATCGTCATTATATTAGCATGATGTAAAAGAAATCATGTTACCTTAAAAGTGAATATTTTAGTTTTGCAGTGTTACAGAACTCAGTTACACTGCAATCTAGATGTAACAACAATTTGTATAAAATTTGTAGAAATGCTGATTGGGTGCTCATAATATCTAAAATGAATGGAAGACATAGTCTTCAAAACTGTCTCTTGTCTTGTAATTAAGTTAAAATAATTAATGCCACTCAGTAGAAATAACCAACAAGATGCAAACTTGTAATAGAATTTATTAATCCACTGTTCATTGAAGGCTCAACATGTTTTGAGCGGCATACCGCTCATCATCAGGAGCTCTAACTGTATTTGCAGCCTCTGGTTTACATACGCATGTGGTGACCGGCCATAGTCAAGTCTGAGTGGGAACTTGACTACGGCCG
>Ga0268261_10003723_pt1 | contig 11265 bp, 4 predicted proteins | sample TergutNc150P1_FD_190353 | JGI IMG/M metagenome (GOLD analysis project Ga0268261, IMG submission 190353) | Nasutitermes corniger P1 segment gut microbial community from laboratory colony in Florida, USA - Nc150 P1 (SPAdes) (version 2) | ecosystem: Host-associated > Arthropoda: Insects > Digestive... | reverse complement strand
GGGGGGGGGGGGAGAGAGAGAGAGAGAGACACTTGGTTTAACAATTACAATAAAAGTTTTATTAAAGAATGTTAAAATATAAACATAATTTTTAAAATGTGGTTCCATTAATTCCTTGGTGTATGTAGTTCACAATATTGTGTTGCATGTGTTAGGGGTCTGCAGCCCACCAGTTAATTTAATTCAGCCCTTGCAATGATCATGTTGTAGTTACAGAATGTGGCCCTCCTCAGTTGTGGATACTCCATTTTATTTTTGTATCTTAAGGTTTTCGTTTGGTTACTGGCCAAAAAGGTTAAAGAGGTTTGCTAACCCTAATATAGCTCATATCTTAACGCCATAATCTCGCAAACCCCTTGCTCTGTTGGTGACGTGCTGCCACGGATTTGAGCATTGCCCAGGGTCATCTTCCAGTGGACAGTACACTACAGTGGTCCTTACTGGTCACTGTCCAGTGACAGTATTGGCTGAAAGTTAAAAGCTATCCCAAGAGGCTGGGACTCCCAGAATTTCTAGACAGTTGCCAAATGAAGGTGGAAAGGTTATCAGCCCTGCACACCAGCTGCCTTTATCCCCTAGGAGATACCCTTGGTACTCATTTCTGTTAAAGGCTGAGTTGAACCAAGGGCCACTGGGCAGCTAGTAGGATTTGTCTATGCAAAATCCCAATAACCCCATTGGGAATCGAACCTGTGACATTCCAGCTTGTAGCACACTGCCTCAACAAACTGTACCACTGAAGATGAAAAAAAAAGAAGAGAATTTGAACAGGAATTTGGACCGCAGGTTGTATTAATGATACGAATACCACATCGTAAATGTTGCACTATTTTTAAACAAAATAATGTTCAAGAAATAACAAGACATCCAATTATGGAGGGGAACACATCCATTGAAGACATGGAAAACAGCGGCAGTAAATCCCTTTGCTATTAAGATTTATGCACAATCTGGACTTTGTTCCTGTTTCAGTACAGTTATTGTGTTTCTTGTATAGTAAAAATAATTATTACTTCCTTTACCCTGTGGAATTTACACTATAAATTACCCATTTAAATGGTATATTTCAGAAATTCTCTTAATTAAATATAAATATTTGTTACAGAAATCATATTTTCAGGATCAGTCCTGTGCCATGTAATTTAGCTGATACATGGAACCGTGATCCTGAAGCAAGTTTATCTACTAGATTAAGCATATTCACCTCCTAGAAGCCTCTATTTGTATTTATCACATGAGAACCTCAGCTCACAGTAATTTTGTAGATAAAAGAGTATATTACCCTCAAATCAAATAAATTTTAAATTCAGACATCCACACTTTGGAGTTGGCGACCAAACCATCTGATGAACCAGAAGGGTAATTAAGACCATACACTAGTGTTAAGCATATACTGATGTCCCTTTGTATGAAAAGCCATTCCTGTACATGCCAGACATTGCTGGGCTATGACATGGAAATAATAGGGATTGCGCCCATGCTGACTTCCTGTTTTGGCTGAAGTCCTTGATGTCACATTAAAGACTTCTAGTGTAAATGGCAACACATCATTCGGTGAGTTTGGTTAGAACTCCGCAACCAAGCATATGGGTGGCTAAATGGCCTTTTACAGTCTGGACTGGAAGGGATAATAATTACTCACCCGTCATAATATTACATAAAAAGAAAACACTTGTTATAAAACTACTACACACTTTATTACAACGGGCTTGAATTGACCAACTGATGCTTCTTAATTGGGTGGTCTCAGGTTCAAAACCAGGAAGTAGCTATTGACTTGTTTTAGCAGTTTTCTTCAGTCCTTGCAGGGCCAGGACAATACATTAATTTAGGCCACGGCTGCTTTCACTTTATTTCCAGTTCATGATTCATTAATCATCCTGCCGTTGGATGTTGTGGGTCATATTTTACCTGACTAATCTCGCTTGTCATTTCTTGTCCGCTCGCATATTGTAAAAACCACAGCCGTTGATAGTCGGCCCAAACTCGCCTTTTGTCACACGAAATAATGAATGTATATTCATATTAAGAGATTTAATACATCCTTGTACTATTAAAATCTATTAAGTGAAACAAACTGCAATAAACGTAAGGCGCTTGCCTCCCATCGCGTAAGCCTGGGCTCAATCGAAAATAGATTTTAATTCTTTATAACATGACCTAGTGATGACGTCGTTAAATAAATTACACATAAGTACAAATCTTGACCTGACAACACTTTGTAAGGCTGAAGGGCAAAGAAAAGCTAATGAAATCTGCTCTTTCTGGGCACGGAATAGCACAGCACATTAGTAACCATTAGACACTGTGCTGCCGACACCGGAAATAATTTTAAAAATTCACGGCAAATAATCTAGTCAATAACATTTAGTTGTCCGACGTAGGAACTGTGTGTGAATATTCCAAAGGATATGCAAAAGAAGGTCAACAAACGAACTGAATCGTACTGTGAGACTTGGTGAGTCAACCATCACTCATTCCAACATTTCATTGGTGTGGAGGCGCAGACAAAACATGGCTGCGATGACAATGTTGAATAGTGAAACGAAGCGTAAATGTTTTTGTTTTCCTTTCTTTCGTTTTTTGTTGTTGGTATTGTGTTCAAGGTGTTCAGATTTATGTGAGAGAGTGGACAGATTCTAAGCTTTGTTCACGAATTTTGTGTTTATCTTAAACTTTTTGAGAAAAGTAATTATAATTGTTTTGTGTTTTTAAGTGCCCAGGTGATGGCCGTGTATGGAGTGAATTTTAATTCATTATTTGAATGTAGTGCACAGCTTGAATGAAGAATTGTGTATAGACTGCTGTATTAACTAAATGTCCCAGAGAAAACGTTGTCTGGACTGGAGAAATGTCAGAAAATGATGTTTGACTGTTGTACAGTACACGATTTGTGGCCCTAACCTGTGAACGAATGATTAGTTCTTGTTATTTGAACGTGCAACAAGTCCAGCCGTTAGTTAGATGTTAATTTGACCTTTAGTATGTATTATTTTGCATTTCACAACAGGAAATTTCAGAATTGAGTAGAGAGTATTCACCCAAAAATTACATTGATCGATTTGTTGTGCATATAGGTTTTATTCACAGTTATTGTACTAGGAGTAATTAGGATTAAGCTCACTTAAAAGGGGATCAGGGTCATTTCTTAAGCCTTGTGAATCGGTGGGCGTAAGTCATCAAATAGCATGGGTGCATTAGTATGTATGTGATCACAGAATGAAAGTATTGTTAGTAGATAATACAAACCTTGCTGCAGCAATAGTATTTTGTGTTTAAGATCGCCAGAATATGTTAGTATTTGGAAGATTTCTGGGTCGAATTCTGTAACAGCTATCCTCACTGAAGTTTTTTTTTTTTTTTTTTTTTTTTTTTAGTTTGTAACTAAACCACCAATTTTATACAAGAGTGCTGACATAATAAAAGTATGCTCCATGTAGTAATAAAATGGCATGCAGTGTGCAGTATTACACACACAAATTTGTGATTGGGTTTCTTTTTTACTGACTTAAACATGTCCCCACACTTTTCTATACAACTTCTTATTTAATTTCAGTGAAATACATATATTTTGGGATGTGTAAATTAAAAGATGTGAAAGTTTTAGGTCTGATATGTGTTAATTGTAGTATAGCCCCTGCTTTACATGAAGCCCAAATTTAACTTTAGCAGTTTTCAAAGAAATAGTTCAATCTACAAAACAGCTGGCACATGATGAGATTACAGGCCTTGTTGTTACATGTAATTTGCATTTCACACTATATGTGATATGCTTATTTAATGCATGGATCACAAATGCTTGGAATAAGGTCACCCAGGTTAATAAATTTGGTATGGTGGCTTCTAATATTTGTGGGTCGTTTGTGCAGAACTTGCATTCTATCACACTTCTGACATCTAGAATTTTGAAGTGGCTCGTAGATTTGGGGAATGTTTTGGACCCCTGATATAATGAATTACAAAGATGTACTGTATGTAGTGTGGCTAGGTTTGCAACAGTGGATTTGTACCTGCAGTAGATGGCCTTCAAGGCCAGTGGAGTATTCTGCATTACAGCAGCCTTGTCGTATCTTGTTGATATTGTAATATTTACATGTGATTACTCTGCATTTATTATCAGTTGATTCACACTGCTGAGATATTTTTTATGCATATACAGAATTGCAACAACCCTCTTTAAATTAACTCTTCGTTGAAATATTCATTCATCACACCAGTAAATGCACATTTGATATATAAACGTTTATTTGTACAGTGCTCCTACATGTTTTGGTGTCATTTATGCCATTTCAGGGAGCTTTACACCAAAATTTAAAACTTACTAATATATAATAGATTAGAAAATGCTTAGTATTCTATTACAGTATTCATGCAGCTAGTGTCAACAGATAGGTCTCGCAATTTGTAATTAAAACAGTATAGACTCTTTAAGAAAGTATAATACATTAAAACAAAATAATAGTATTTTACAGTGTTTTCATTAATTATTGTTAAAAGGTTGTATGTTGATATGCTGTAGTTTTTTCTGTGCATGCAGATATCTGATTTCGTCTTCAATCTTGTATGGATCTTGTCCCTGTGTGATGTATTGTGAGTTGCATACAAGAGGTGACTGTATCAGATGTGCATTGGTTGGTGTGATGAACGAATGTGTCAGTCAGGATGCGCGGAACAAACAGTGTCAAAATTACCCTTTACTGTTTAATATGTTTCTCTTCCTGTTTTATGCAACTATACAACCTGTGTTTGTTGTAACTAAATGTATGGTCATGTCTAATGAAAAAAATTCAGGATGAAATCACAACATAGAGCTAAGAAATAAATCCTTTGAAATGGTGGAAGTGTTCAGATATTTGGGGTGAACCTTAACAAATCAAAATTTCATTCATGAAGAAATTAAGAGCAGATTGAAGATGGTGAATACTTACTATAATTCAGTGCAGAATCTTTTGTTTTCCAATTTTGCTATCCAAAAATGTAGTGATTGCAGTAAACAGAACTATAATTTTGCCTGTTTTTTGTATGGGTGTAAAACTTGATCTCTCATATTAAGTATGGAACATAAACTGAGTGCGTTTGAGAATAGGGTGCTGAGGAAGATATTGGGTTCTAAGAGGGATGAGGTGACAGGGGAGTTGAGAAGACTACATAATGAGGAGCTTTATGATGTCTACTCCACACCAAATATTATTTGGGTGATCAAATAAAGAAGCCTGTGATAGGGAGGCATGTAGCACATATGGCAAATAGGCGAGGTTCGTGCAGGGTTTTGGTGAGGAGACCTGAGGTAAAGAGACCACTCGGAAGAGCTGGGCATAGGTGAGAGTATAATAGTACAATGGACCTTTAAGAGTCAGATGGGGTCATAGACTGGGTTGATCTAGCTCAGGATAGGGACAGGTGATGGGTTTTCATGGATGTGGTAATGAACCTTTGGGTTTCATAAAATGCGGGGGCATTTCTTGACTGGCTGAGGACCTGCTAGCTTTTCAAGAAGGACCCTGTTCCCTGGAGTTGTGTGTTTGTGGCACTTGTAAGTCCGTGGTAGGTGACCAGTACTTTTCACTCTGTCGGCCTGGCACACAAGTTCACTGCAGTACTCTTTTGATATCGCTGTTACAGTGACAGAGATTTGCTCTGAAGATGTTTTGGCACAGTTGCACTATTATGGACAAGAATTAGTGCATGATAAGTGCCTAATATATTTCCTTCATAATGCCAAACTATTTGGAAATCTCCACTCACAAGCACTGTGAAAGATATTTTTGTGTAACAGAAGGACTGCTGTAATATATGCCTTCATTTAAGCCTCATTATTCATGCCATGTCTGACTGAAACTGTTGCAAATACATATGCAATGGATAAGATATAGTGAGTGACATTATGTTTGCAACATTCATGGCTGCCTTCTTACAAACTGAAACCAAAATCTTGTTTCCGTCAGGGTGAGAGTAAGATATTATGTAAAGTGGTCTGTACAGTTGGTTTGGTAGACAGATGGAAAGTGTAACCCTTGTTTAAACATGCACACACACACTCATTTATTCATTCAGTTATTTGTTTATTCATGACAGTGACATCTGACACAATGGTTTTCTGTGTTCTGATAATATATGCTGGCAGTCATGACTTGGGCCTTCATGACCTTCATCTAATGTGGCAACAATTGTGTCACATTGGCAAGTAAGCAAGGCAGAAATTAAGGCATGTGTTATGGTTACATTTGCATATTCATTCCTAAATATTGCCACAGTTAGGTAAATTGTGGTATTTCAAAGTGCTGTTGTATGAAGAATTGAATACAGCTAAATATGAGAGCAACAATTAATCCATGCTGCTGTACTGCATTAGTGCATGTCAGCAGTCTTCTGTAGTCATATTTCCAAAGATGAACAAACCTTAGTTGTATATCAGTGTTATATCTAACTATATATATATATATATATATTTTTTAAAGAATATCTTAATTCTGTGAACGTTCAAAGTAATTTGATTTAATTTCTGTTGTGCTTATGTAAGTAGAAGTGAAACCTAAATTTTGACAAGAGTAAGCAGAAGACTGCTTGAAACAGTTTGGCTAAGATGATATCTAAAATTTAAAACAGACATGGAAGGTGATATGAAACAAGCAGTCAGGTGCATGATCATTATAGTGTTAAGTTATTGTGCTGTGCTTGTCTATAGTTCTGCCTCTCTTTTACAGGAAATTTTGTATTGAATTTTGTTTAAACACAGTAGTTGTGTGGCTTATTGTTGGGGTTAGATTGATGATTTTTTCAACAGTAATGCGTGTGCAATGGCCAAATTCTAAAGTGAGTTATGCATACTTTTGGTGTGTAATGCCATATCACTGGTTGCAAGTGTTTTAGGGCAAACTAATGCTGTCACCTTAAAGTGTCAAAATATAATTTTTTTTCATTCATTCTTGGGCGTTTGAACCCCGCAAGGTGAGACCAGTACAATGTCTTGAAACATCAGAAAACAGTTACCTAGTGCTGTGGTTTCATACCTTCTGGTACACTGCTGTGAGAACATACAAACTTGCACCTTATTCGCTGTTTAAGCATTCCATGAACCTGAGTACATGAACCTGGTTTTACAGTGTTTGTACAAACTGCTGCCACATTCATTATGTCAGTGTGTTACAATCATGAGTACAGTAACAGCACTGCATGTGTGACATTTTTGAGTGAGAAGCTTGCATAAACTGTAAATTCCTTCAAGGAGTCGCACGCATTTTCCATTGGACCTGGTTTTTGTGTCAGTACTGAACAAATTTGTGGTAATATTTCTCTTGTACCAGAGCACCAGACTGAAGGCATGGATGGGTATAAGGATAAAGCTCTGTGCATTCCTGACCTCAGAATAAGTTCAGGCTGAGTGGTCAGTCTCATGCTGCAGCCAGTTTGCTGCTGAAATAATGGCCCCATTACCTACTGGGTAAAAAGCTCAATAAGGCTCATGGCCAATGTGAATGTTGTGCCTGCTTAATCCAAGAATTCATCCATGAATATCCTGGTGAATATTAACCCTTATCCCGCTAACGTGGAGAATATGGTGAGCTCCTAATAATGCCAGCAAATGGCAGATGGGATTTAACTGGGCCTTTAAAGGATTAAACAGATATCCCATCATATATTTAATTCAGCAGGTAAAAAAAAGTCATATAGAATATGATACATTGTTTGCTAGGCTTACATGTTATGCTCAGCTTTGAACTAAGATATGTACGTCCTGCTTCAAAGTGGCCTTAATGCTAATTACTGAGTGTTAGTAATGCCTAAATAATGAGAGAAATGCAGTAGTGATGGAGAGCAACTCTTGTTGCACGCTTGTATGAAGTGTTACTAATAAAAGTAATATAGGAAGCATTTCACAGCACTCTTGGTAGTTACGTAGACAAATATCAGTCTCGCTGTGATCATAATTTTACTAGTTAATTGGATGGGACTTTTTGACCTACAATCCACATTGTAAGGTGTTACCATGTGTCTTTAACACAACTGTTGATTATGTTTTATCAGTGGAGTTACACGGATACATGTTTTGACTACTGTGTGATCATCTTCAGGCAATTAGAATATGTAAGAGTACAATTGCAATTGCAGCTTCATTTTTGTACGGTTAGACTGAGATCTCAGTCTTCAATTTTTATGATATACATGTCAAAGATTTTTTCTTATGCGCTTTGTTTCTTGTCATCCTAAGAGGATGTGGCTTGTTTTCTACATGGTGTGTGTTGGGCATATCCAGTGATAACTGTATTTTAAAGTGTTTTGGGGCTGGTCTTGTTGATCTGTGCACACTTATTGTCAACAACAAGCATTCAGAATGTAATGGTGTACTGCATACACAGTTTGATGATATACAAGCACCAATATCTTATATTTCCTTCCAACTCTTAGATTTTGTGTTTACTCACAGATTATTTGACAATACTGTGTTACGTTTTAGAGATTCTGTGTGATATGTTCTGTGTGCAATATGTGGTAGATAATAACTTGTAGATTATTGTGTGAGAGGCAGACCTATAATGTTAGAAGTGGCCTAGGCTGAGCTGTTAGTAATGCTGACATTTTAACGTGTTCCTTCAGTAGATGGGCCTCACATATTATTATGTCTTCATATATGAACACAGTTAAGAAACTATAGTTCGTTTGTGTAGCTCAGGCCTGATACAGCTGCTGACTGTTCTTTGGGCAATAAAACCAAGTTTTAGACTGAACATAGTTTCCAGTGACTCACCTAAATGTGCCTGTGTCTCTTCATTGCCACCTGGCTGGTGAACTCCTAAGATCAGTTTAAGGTGTATGCTGAATAGTTACGTGTGAGATGCTATGTGTGTCATACTGAGCAGGAAGTCAGATAATGACAAGGAATTGTACATAGAAACATATGACTTTGGTCTGGGTGGCTGTTGCGGTGATATTTGAACTGGAAACCTCTTGAATACAAAGCAGGACAAACTAGTACTCTGTCATTCAGTATTACAACAATTTAAATTAGAACTATAGGATATTAGAGTATGAATTATAACTTCCATTTCAGAAAGATGTGTAATGGGAGCAAGGGGTCGCACATGACAATGAAGTTGCGTTCAGCATCCTGTCATCATGGATGAACGTCGTGTGGCAGATTATTTTGTTGTGGCAGGATTACCTGATCACCCTGAGCCTTTTGGAGATTTCTCACGAGATGGAGCTCATCTTAAGGCGCCGTTCAATCAAGCACCCATCACTGATGTGACAGTGATATTTCCTACCCTAGGGGAGGATGTTCCACCAGGTTATTATATGATAGAAACCACACCAACAGGTAAGCCAGCACGTTTCAGTTCAACATTTTCCTAGGGCCTGTCCATAGCACAGTTTGTGTGATCAGAATGTGATGATGGGGCCAGAGACTCTTGATATGATGTATCTGATGATATCAATTTTTGATAGATGACAGTTTTCTAAACCAGTATTTTATTTTTCTTCTTGTGTCAGTAGAATTAGAAATTTTTTATAAAAATGATAAACTTTGTGAGAAATCAGGCTTCTGCACAGTGTGGTTGAAGCATGTGTTCTTCTGGTATGTTACACCATGTAACATACCAGCAGAGGTAAAGCCTCGAATTACAAATTTTTCAATTTTTTTTTTTGTTATAGTGCTTTAAATGTTTAATTAAACTCATGATAATCAAATTCTGGCTGTAGGGTACACCTAATCATTTGCACTCTGTGCTGTAGTTTTGCCATGTACTGGTGCATTCCTTTACTGAAGATAGAGATAAGATGTACTGAAGAGCTGTTATGAGGAACTAAAATACACATTTTTATCAGTTTCATAGATCCAAAGTAAGAAGTTTGCTAGAATTTTTCAGTTTGCACCCCGTCCATCTTCACTGCTTGTGTAGCATGAATCAGGCCTTCTCTGCCTCAGCTGTATGTTCTTGCAGCGTTCAGTCCCCAGGGGTTTTTTTAATCTTGTTCTCTGCTACTTAACCATCTCATTGAGCATCTTCCTTTATTCCTTGTACCTTCAGGCTTTATAAAGTTTAGGTTTCTGCTGGGGTGCATGTGTTCTGATCTTAAAAAGCTGTTCCAGCCACCTTACTCCTTCAGCTTTTACCAATTTTATGGTATGGTTCCTTCTGTAACTTACACAATTCCTGTTTGCATCTGATACACTGTATAGAAGGGATGTACAAATTTTCTGAATATTTAAGACCCACTTCTTAATTCTAGGTGCTATAAGGGTGACATGCAGCAAGTTCCATGCTGAGGACCCTTAAATATTAGGCACCATGGCACACAGTTTAGTTGCCCAGGCAACCTGATGTCTGGAATTTGTGTAACCCTGTCATATCCCATTGTCACTAAGTGGGTAGTACATTTTCCTGAGAATTTTTCTTCTAGATATTTGTAATCTATACTCATCACTCTTTGTAAATGCCCAGCATTTACTTCCACTTAATAGGATGGGTTGTCAAGTTTGAACATTTGGTAATTTATCGAATGGTAGTTCATGTGCTATGCCATCAGGGCTCCCAAGGGACTAATTGCACTTTATATTATGAAGTACATCAGAATTTCTAAATGTGGTGTAATTCTAACTTCAATTTAAAGTGTTCATGTTTGTGTAATTTGTTCTGTAATGCACACTTCATTCGTACATTATTTAACCTTTTAAAGCCTAGTGATTATTATGTATACCACCAGGTTTAAGCCCAACAATTCTACATTCTGCCCACACAGTGTATTTATGTGTTTTATATGGTTATCAGAACAAACAGCGATTATTTTCCTGTACAGCTTTAACTAACTGGTTTTGTAGTTGAGAGGCAGTGTGTTTACTGCGTGGTATGAACTGTGTCTAAATAAAATGGGTAATATTTTGTCCTTAAAGGATTGATGATGTTTCTTCAACTGTAGAGGCTGTAATAAGAGAAATAAAATACCATCAATACAACTAGTATATGTTTTATGTTATATATTCTGTGCATTGATAGCGACTGATTTATAATAACTCACCAATAAATGCACAATCTTATGTTTACATAGTTATGTTATATTAAAACATTGAAAACTCCTACTTGTTTTAAGGCCTGTGGAATAATCATCAGGGAGTCTGTACATCAAGTGATCTTGTATGAAACATTGACTAACTAATTTATAATTGTTAATTCCTGATATCTTGCACGTCACGTAGAAGAATTCAGAAGTAAGTTGTAGATTGCTATGTGTAGAACAGATGTATATAAAAGAATATATACAGTGTCT
>Ga0268261_10003722_pt1 | contig 11266 bp, 9 predicted proteins | sample TergutNc150P1_FD_190353 | JGI IMG/M metagenome (GOLD analysis project Ga0268261, IMG submission 190353) | Nasutitermes corniger P1 segment gut microbial community from laboratory colony in Florida, USA - Nc150 P1 (SPAdes) (version 2) | ecosystem: Host-associated > Arthropoda: Insects > Digestive... | reverse complement strand
TGATCTGTTAGTAATGTGTGTCGTAATAAAGTGGGTGCTGATTCACAGAGATTGTGCTATATTTAGATATGATCTGTATATGAATGCATATTCACTGTCTGGGTGTGTGTGTGTGTGTGTGTGTGTGTGTGTGTGTGTGTGTGTGTGTGTGTGTGTGTGTGTACATGCGTTGTTTTAGGATATCACAAATTCAATTTATTTTGTGAGACTGAGGTTCTCATAGATGAATGTGGAAAGTATTTGTTCATGATATGTGACAGTGTGTAATCTGGGGTCAATTTTCTGACATTTGAGAGGAACATACTACCTCTGTCTGTTGGGTAGAAGGTAATACCTTTTAGTGCAGAGCTTATAAATCTTCCATGCCATTCAGATCTGCTGTGTGAAGCTTGTAGTTCTTCCCTAGAGACAGAGGCAGCATGTTCTTCTGACGTGATAAAGTGCCACACACTACATGGTGACATATTAAGTATGGCAGTAATCTTTATCCTTTCTTGTATCCTGTGATGTGAAACGGTATTCTGAACAGTCTCAAACCTAAAGAGAGTGGAATTATTACTTAGTGTTGGGACTGGTATGCTGTTCCCTCTCACGAAATTGCGCATTATTTGTCAGACAGTCTCAAGGCATTACAAACTAGTTCAGACCGACTGACTGAGTGAGTGAGTGAGTGACTGACTGACTGACTGACTAGCTAACTGACTGACTGACTGACTAATGGACTAACTAACTAACTAACTAACTAACTAACTAACTAACTAACTAACTAACTAACTAACTGACTGACCGACCGACTGACTGACCGACCGACCGACTGACTGACCGACCGACCGACCGACTGACTGACCGACTGACTGACCGACCGAATGACTGACCGACCGACCGACTGACCGACCGACTGACCGACCGACTGACCGACCGACCGACTGACTAACTAACAAACTAACAAACTAACTAACTAACAAACTAACTAACTAACTAACTCAATTGCTTATTCACTAACTAAATAACTCACTTTCTTACTTACTGACTAAAATCTTGTGGAATTAGTTCATGGAAAGCTGATAGTTCCACATCTAGTCAGAAAAATGTGTTTTTGTGAAACCTAAATGTTCATTACCATGTTCACAAGAACCTGCCACTAATTCTTATCTCAAGCCAGATGAATCCAGTCACACCCATTCTGTTTAAGATCCATTATAATATCATATTTTCATGATGCTTAGTTCTTCCAAATGGGTGATTTTCTTCAGGATTTCCTATCAAAACCATTTATGCATTTCTCCCTTTACCAGTGCATGCCTCATACCCGACCCATCTGATCGTCCTTGTTTCAATCATCTCGTTAATGTCTGGTGAGGGGTATAAATCATGACAGTCATCATTGTGCAATTTCATACAGGTTTGTATTACTTCCACCCTCCTTGCTCTAGATACTTTCCCTGACACCTTAAATATGTGTAAATAACATGCACACACACACACACACACACACACACACACACACACACCCACCCACATACAAGAAGCAGGAAGCAAGCACGCATAATGTGCCATCAGTAAATCTGTAAAACACTAACAGAAGATGATTACCCTAACATTTGTTAATGCACACAGTGCTAAAGTGGATGTTCTATATAAGTCATGGCAAACTTCATGAAGTTATTATTTGAATAAATTCGAATAAAGTGTGCTTTATCAACATATGCCCAACTCTTGAATTGTATACAATGAAGAAAGATATGTGATATATAATTCTTAAAACAGGCTATAATTAGGTAGAACATGTGAATTTAAGAAGAAAACATAACCATTTGTAGCCTGCAAGAGATAAGCAATGAAAGATAAATATGTGAGAAGTTCTCCTTTTTCTTGACTATTTAACACTAATCTTGATCATAGCATGTTGAGTTGTACAAGCAAGTTACCATGTATTTGAATCTGCTTAGTATGCACCAACTTAGAATTATTACTCAACCAATCATGAAATTTGTTCTTGATTGTATGGTAACTTGCATTGTTTAATAACATTCTTTCAAATTCACAGCTTTCATAAGGAAAAGGTGTAGGATTAATTGTGAATATTGAAGTGGTAGAAGTGTGGAGCAAATTAGTAATGGAGTTTTTTTGTGATAATATCTGGCATTTGGTTGAAAAGACTGAAGAAAACCACAGGAACCAGTCAGGATTGCTAGTCTCTGGGCTGAGATTCAAACCTCTGAACTCATAAATGTAAACCAGTCATAACCACTGAAATGCATTTTATTTCATGTTAGACTGTGCTAGAATAACACAAATTTCAATAATATTTATCTTACTGCCATTTTATATTTAGAATTTTTTAATATTAGTTACAGCATTATTAGGTATACAGAACTACGATATTCATTTTAAGTCATATAAGTTTGGTTTTACTGTGGCATCATAAGTTTGTAAGGAAGAACACGTAAGTGTTTTTCGGGAAGGAGACACAATCTCCTCTGCAGATGGAGGCAGCAGGTTTCTCCGAAAGTTCCGATATTTCTACCAGACTACACAGCATTGCAGCTCATAAGAAACTGTTGTTTACAATCACTGACATGAGAACCTCAAATCCTCTTGTTTGCAGTGGATAAAAGTACCTCCACACCCCCAACCAAGTTAAATTTCATATATCATTCATATGTGAGATAACATTTAAGAACAATGATAGGCTAGTGACTGGTTATTACTTGTACTTAATTCAATAAAAACGAAAGAAATACAATTTTAAACAATTCATGACTATGAACTGATGGAAGAAATACAGTTTATGATGATCATGTTGCTACTGCTGTCCTTTTTGTAATAATTGTTGCAAAAAATGTAACTATTTGCAGTGGAATATAAGACATTTGCAGAACAATATAATCACAGTAAAAGTCTTGAGGTATAAATATAATAAAATTTTTGTTTTGAGGTTTTTCAATCATTGCACTCTAAAACTTCATTTAAATTTACAACAGCAAAAACAAATTGTTTACTTTCATATTGACTGATGAAATCCTGAAGTAGTAGTTTATTCTTGAAATATTGTTCAGTCTGCTACACAATGGTGCAGCATTCTTTGGATTTCCCACTGTTTGTAGAACTTCCTCCTTGGGTACGGTCTTCCATTCTCAGTTCACCAATTTTAAACTTCTTCATAATTTTAAGTGCATTATCCGAATGTCCCTGGTCATCAAACATTGCTGTGAGATCACCTCCAGCTGCCTCCAGAAGAAGATTTGCACCACCTGGATGTTCATTAATATATGTTGTAACGTCATATACCTCATTCTTGTATATGCACCAAGTAGATTCAACACTATTATGTCCTTTGATTTCCTCCAAGCTGTACATCTTCACAGCATCACCCATGTTTATTTTCAAAATTAAACTGCTCTGACTTCTGTCACATTCAAACTGCAGCCCAAGACTGACACACTTGTAATATCTATCATGAGTTTTATCTTGCTTATCTCTGTGTAAGAGATAAGATGATCCAAGAATAAGCAGAGAAACGAGATTTTTTTAATGACGCTTGACATACTTACTTCTGTCTAATGCTTAGGTTAGGAGTGTGTGGAGCTATACATCCACTCCCCCATACATCTTCATGGTGTGCTGCTTAACAGCTACAGTGACATCTTTGTCTTAAGACTTAATTTGCCATTCTACAAGGAGTGGGTGTTAATACAATAAGGACATTTGATGTTTGCTGTAACTTCTCTTCCTTTGTGTACCCCTTGATTCCATAACAGGCAAATCTTTATGTTCCACATACTGGTTTGGACATGAGTGTCTACCATTTATCTATCATTTCAATGCCTAGTGCTTGGCATGCTTAGTAATGCAGATGTGCACAAACTTTATCAGGTCTCATTAAGAAATCATTCTTCACCAAAATGGGGCACCGTGTGGTTAAGTGGTCAATAGTTTATTCTTCTTGTTTACATAAATGGCATTTACTGTCAGTTTCTTCCTTCAAATTTGTATTTTTTAAATAGTTTGTTCTAATTGCTTGGTTTTGAGCTGCCACTATTTTGATTTCTGTTTCTCCCCTAATGTCTCAAAATTTTAGCCATCTGTATGACTCTTTATTATGCATCAGATTTTCATATAAGTTACATGGAAGTTGTCCATGCATTCTTATCCCTCATCATCTTTCCTTTGTCTTCTCTGCTGTGCTGTTCTTTATTTGTCTTATTCTTCTCTGTAATTCCCTCTTGAGGCATCTAGCTCTCTGTAACATTGCTGATTTGAATTAGTGGATTTTCCTTGCTGTCTGCATGTTCCACCAGTTATGTAATTTCTACTACGTAGGCTCCTTAACTGCATCAGGCCCCTTCTTCCCTGTTTTCTGGAAGCATGCAAATGATCTATGTCTGCCTTTTGGTGATGTTGTCCATGGATGGTTAGCAGTTTTTTTTTGTTTTCCTATCCCATTTTTGCAGCTATTCTGGGTGCCAGTTTATAATTCCAAAACTGTATTTAAATTCTGGTACTGCCAATGATCCAAATTGCTTGAATTTTTTCTTTGCGCTTAATTCTGTTCCCAAAACTATTCGTAATCTTCTCAAGTATTTCTTCTTTAACTTTTCTTTCTCATTCTCATGCTTTGTGTCACGGCTGTCTTCTATACCTAAATACTTACATGCTTGTCTTGGATCTAGTTCTTTAATGTCCCCTCAGATGTGCTTTCTATATGTGTTTTGCCATGGGCTGTACCTTTTTTAAACAAATTTTTGCAGTTTGTTCTGGACCCTATTTTTAATTAAACACATTTTTGCACACTTCTCTAATGCAAAATATATATTAATGTCTCTGCTAATTGGGTTACAATTGTTATTTTATCTCCAACTCATTTTCAATTCTACCTGGCAGTTTCAAGTCACCCATATACAGTAAGTGATTTCTGTTCCTCTCAGTTCTATGTACGTTATATCCACAGTCAACTCTGTTTGGCTCATGTGTTAATGGATTAAGTGTTATACAAAATAATAATGGCAGTAGAGAGTCCCTCTGGAATATTCCTCTTTATATCTGAATAGGTTGTGACTGCATTACTTCCTGTTCTGTTTTAAACTGAAGTGTTTGTTCCATTTCTTCATTGATAATTTGAAAAATCTGACAATTTTACTCTTCACTCCAGCCAACTCCATAGACTTTTCTACCCAGCGATGTGAAACACTGTCATATTCTTTCTGGAGATCAGTCCAGACTATACTTCAGTTCTTTTTCCCACTCTTGCAGTCCTCATACATTGCTTTTGATATCATTAATTGAACCTTGCACCCTTTACTTCCAAGGTGGCATCTTGTTTGCTCTGCTGGTAATAAAGTGTGTGCTTCAGATGTGCAGATATTCTACTGGCTATTATGCCTGTTAGGGTCTTGTACATGGTCGTTAAGCATGCTATAGGTTGGTAGTTTCTGACTTCCTTGCTTTATCCTGATTCCTGTGGTTGGCGATGCAGGTACCTTCTCTGGTTCCTCCATTATCACATTGAAGTGTTTTGTAATATGCAAGTGGGCAGCTAGGAATGCTTGAAGACAGTAATTTTGCATTTTATCACTTCTAGGAGATTTCCAGTTGAGAGCTTTTAACAAAAATGAAGTGATTTCCATAGTTTATATAGGCCCTCAATCCATATTACATATTTTCCTTCTCTCTTTTCTTCTTATCCATTCTGCTCTTTCATTACGCTGGCATCTCTGGCATCTGTATTCTTTGTGCCCAACTTTCTGTAAATCTTTTGGTGTTTTCTTTGAACATTTATTCTGGATATACTGAGTTTCTCTTTTTTTATACCTTCTGATTCTTTGGGCTTTTGCTTGAAATTTATGCTTCAGTATCTCTGTCAACTGTGCTACTTCTCTGACATTTGTCACTCTATATTTTTTAAAAATCATCCACTTTTTCCTGTCGAGTTTTCCATAATCAGAGACTGTTTCAGTTTTAGCAAGTGTTGATATCTCTTTTCACCAGTCACTTATTTGTCCCTGCATTCATATTGTGCAAACATTTTCATTTTTTATGTTTTTGTCTCTTTTACTGGGATAATTCATTTTTTCTTTAACAGTTGTGGCTGCACATATCAAGTTGTTTATACTGTAATGTCCAATTCATTTTTTTTTAAGTTCTTCAATAATTCCATTATTTCATCCTTAAGCTTCATCAATTTACTGTTTTCCTTCAGTTTTGGCAACGTTTCCATTTTAGACATTTGTAGTAGCCTCACTTTATGTCACATTGTTTGAATGTCTTCCTTTAGGTAATTTTTAAGTCTGTGCTGTCCTGCTTCTGTTCCTGAGTGTTTGCTCCCTGTGTTTCCTAAGTCCATATTGTTACTTTCTTCAGCTCTCTTCTGGTACTCTATATCAATCATGACCATTTTGTTATCATCGTTTGTTCCTTTTGTGTGATTTTCTGTACCATCGCCTATTTTCTGTGATTTTTCTTTATCTTATCAATTTGAACAACTGTTATTCTTTTAGCTTTTGAAATGTAGTTTTATGGGTTTAACCCTTATCCTGCTAACGTGGAGAAATTGGTGAACTCCTAATAATGCCAGCAAATAGCAGATGGGATTTAATTCAGCATTTAAAGGGTTAACAATAATTTTTCATCTACATTTATTCTTGTCATTGGGTTTCTCTCTCTCCATAGTTCATATCCATATATATTTAAATCATCATAAGCATATATATTTAAATCATCCAGTGGCGAAGGTTAATGAATGCACGGTCAACTACAGCAGGGAAGTTGGGATGTCACATGCTGCATGGGCTGAAACTCTGTTAAAATACATGCACCGCTGCAATATTGGAACAAGTAGAAATTGCTATATGTGCAATGCCGTACACCTTGGGAGGTGGACTCTTGTTTTTTTGGTAGGCTTATCCTGGCATGTCTTAAATATGTGTAACATAGTTGCAGGTGTTCACTGGATCCATACTTGTTTGAGAACTTTAACACTGTTGATGGGAACTTCTTGTCAGCCAAATTTTGTGCTTTTAGTTTCCTGGAGTCAACCTACGTCCATTTCAAAGGCATGTGGTTTCAGTTAGGACACAATATAGTCTGGTGCATACATGGTTATTAATGTTTTGGGGGGGAATTTTGGGTCTATCTACACAGGCCATCAGATGATGGAAGCAGTAGGTCCAGGCCAAATCGTCTGTTCTGACCATTTAGACTGCACGGTCCCATAACTGAGAAGATCACAATTTCCAATCTTAATAGTATACATTTTTATGCTTTGTGTCACTTTGTTACAAGAAACGTATGTACAAGTCAGACAATGCATAGCCCTGCTATTTTACATTATACTTTGGTCTGAGCAAAAATGTATCGCAGGAAATATAATGAAAAATAGTAAGGTACATTGCCTAATAAGTGTTTTAGTTGTTTTGTAATAATTTTGAAGGTTTAAATTTTTTAGTCCCGTTGTGAACAGACGGGGTGGAGTAGTAACGGTATGGCAGGAGGCTGCTTTACCGATGTGCTACATAGTTCGTAGAACTTCCACCAGGAGTTTGCCATAGAGCCACGCCGGCTACCTAAGAACGTCATGGCCGCTTGGGGCGCTGTAATTTTACGTTTCCACACGGAGTTTTCTCTCTGTACAAGTAGTAATCTGTGACCAGAGCGAGCAACATGGCAGCAGGTTGCGGTTAGTGTGTGATGATGTCAAAGTCGTGTATGAGGTTGACGCGTGCGGTAGTGAGGTTTTGGGAGCTCCACTTTCATAGTTGCATGTTTTTCTCGTAAGGATGACGTCTAAGTATGAGTCAACGAATAATGTTACTAGTAGTGAAGATCTTGTTCGAGACCAAACCAAACCTCGAACGCCTACCTTTATTTACGTATTGACATTTTTGAGCACAATCGGAGGATTTCTGTTTGGTTATGACACGGGTGTGGTATCGGGTGCTATGCTCCTCATTAGGTGAGTTAATAGGTTTATAATTAACAATGGAATGTTGTTGTGTTATATTTTGTGTGTCTGTGTGTTAAACTGACCGCCCAAACTTCGACAGATGACGGATGACATGGTGAGTGTGCGTGAAGTACGGAAGTATTAAAAACTTGCGAAGTCGTAGACAAGACTTGTGTGCGTGGAGAGCTAAACGAAAATAATTTATTACATTTGAATTATTCCTTTAAAGCACAGTGTTAACTACATAATAAGGCTTGCCGTAACATTGAACAGCTGCAAGATTTGAGGTTCTGACGGTGATGTTGTTAAAGATTAAAGTCTTAGGGGTTTTTACGCCGTCTGGACTGGTAAATATTTGCCGGTCTACACTGTGTAAGATCCCATAGCACTTTAAATTTCAATTAAAAAACTAATTTTTTTTTGCCCATGGAATGTGTGTCTAAGGTTCCGTCAAATAACTCTGCTAATTTCCTTAAGTAGAATTGATCATTTGGTGTTTATAATGGTGACGTAGTGCGTTTTGTGTGTGGTCGGAACTTCGTGTTTCAAATCACTGTGGTAGCGACGATAAAGCTAATGTTACATTAAAGTCTGTATAACGTAGCGCATACCGCGCACGTGTTGCATCTCCGGTACGTGATTTGATAGGGATTGTAGTTGTTACTTTTTGTGTTGTAATCCAAACTTCTCTTGACGAAGTATGTCAAATATTTATTTTTGCTGATTTTACGGATTCAGAGCAACTTTATGATATGTATGCCTCGCTACACATTATTGGAATGATCACGGATGATATGGGTTTGGTATGTGGCACGCATGGGAAGAAGAGAAATGCGCACGGGATTTTGGTAGGGAAACCTGAAGGAGAGAGACCGCTTGGAAGACGTAGGGTGGATGCAAGTATAATATTAAAATGAATCTTGGGGAAGTGGAGTGGGATAGTGTGGGCTGGGCTGATCTGGTTTAGGACGGGGACAGGTTGTGGTTTTTGTAGATTTAAAGAAAGATTTAAAAGGACTTTTGATTTATTCAAATCGGAGCAGAATTATCACAAAGGGTTGTTTTTCGAACTTATTTAGTACAATATGGTTGTATCCTTAAACCACCAGTATCGTACAAATAAAAGATTTGCTGAAAACTGTGTTTTGGTCGTTGAAATATGCCACTTATTAGGGTCTGTCAGAAGGTGTTGTGTGTTGTCTAAGTGCATTTGGGTTAGAACTTTTTTAAAACCCGACAACGAAAACCGGCACGATGTTTAATGTCTTCATCAAACCCATCTTAGACCCTGTATTGCACATCGACAGACCTTCCCGTCCAGCAATGTATATGTTACTACAGTAACACTTCAGAGGCGTGAACATTTAGAAGCAGATTTGTCCAGGGATGCACAAATCTCTCCAAATTCTAGGTCCAGCCAGAAGGGTCATCATTATCAGTTCCTTTTACTCCTTGTGGAGCATAGGGCATCCATGAAGAGCTTCCAAGCGTTGCGATTTCCAGCTATCCCCAAGCCAGAAGGGTGACTTCAAGCATATTCCTTAACGACGATCCACAGTTGTGGAATGACCTGTGAACCTCACTTATTAACAGGCGCTTTCTACTCGATACATGTGACCTGATACACATTTTTTTATTGGAGGGGGGGGGGGCCTGCAATAATTATGCCGAAAATATTAATTGCCACCGTTTCAACTGGGATTTCTGCACCTCAGGGCTTGTCAACCCGTGCCGGATTATTTCCGTGATTAAATTTTATCTTCTTATTGTGTATGAATATTACTTTTCAAGACAGCATTTTATTTCGACGTCCGGAGTCTCTCATACCTTTTTTTGACTGAATAACAAAGAAACCACTGAACTTCATATAAAAAATCCAAGCTGCAACAGTGTATCAAAATTTTATTTCATATTTATATGAAGCTCAACATGTTTCGGGCGACACATTGCCCATCATCAGGAGCCTAAAACTGCACAAGCAGTCTCTGGTTTTGCATGCGTGGAAGGTTGTTGGACGTGTAGTACACGGCCGACAACCCTCCACGCATGCAAAACCAGAGGCTGCGAGTGCAGTTTTAGGCTCCTGATGATGGGCGGTGTGTCGCCCAAAACACGTTGTGCTTCATATAAATATGAAATAAAAATTTGATACACTGTTGCATGTTGTTGGATTTTTTATGTGAATTATACTATGATGCACGGATTCACGAACATCAAGGACCACTGAACGTCGCCGCTGCTACCGGTCATACAAGGCGTTGCGGGGATCCTGAGTCTGAATCCAGACCTTCAGATAGGCTATTTTGACTGACAGTTTCGTATTTCTTCTCATGCACAGGAAAGCTGTGGAATTGTGGGCCTGCAACAACGCTTACTTAACAATCCAAGAGTCACCCTAATATTCGTTGCATTAGAGCCTTTTATTCTCTAAGGTGGATATCCCGTTGTGTAATCGTACGACAAGTATATGACTTAAATCGACAACATTATTAAGTTTTGGTGTTTAGTACAGCAACATTTTTCGAACCACGTGGGTCATCTTCAGGCTACATACACGCAAGAACACTTAAAGGCAGTGTACACTGCTTCCCGTGAATATTGAGACATTAGCTTACAAATTCGTTACATTGTTACAGTATGTGTTAACCATTTAAAGACGAAACGTAATCTGCTTTATATAAGGAATCAGTCCGTACCGCGCTGTAAACACTTTCCACCACGGTGATAAAAACCGATCAGTTAATGACGTATAAAGCAAAAGCTGCTGTCTGTTCTGAGATCCGTACAAAACACTCAACGCAAAGCGAGAACCATGTAGGATTTTTTAATGTTAAACCTGGTGGTACGTAAAGAAACCGCTAGGCTTTAAAAGGTTAAAGTTCCTGTTCACATCTAATTAAAAGCAAGTGGCAACCTACAGACTGATAACGAAGCTGCTACGTGCCTTTAATATAACGTGACATCACTTGCTTATAATTAGATTTTAACAAGAATTTTAACGCATATTGTAACAGTGTATTGAATTTAAAAATTGATATTAAAATATTCACAGGAAGCAATTTGTACGGCATCGAAGTATTTTTACATGTGTTTAGCCCGAAGATGACCCACGTGGGTCGAAACATGTTGCTTAATAAACATCAAAATTTATTTCTGTCGACGGTTTAATTCATATATATATATATATATATATATATATATATATATATATATATATATATATATATATATATATATATCTTTCCGGTCTTGTGACAGCTGTCGCCGTCTTCCGGAACCCAAACACCATTCCTTTCTGTTTAAGCACTGATCTGCTTCTAAAAT
>Ga0268261_10003721_pt1 | contig 11266 bp, 10 predicted proteins | sample TergutNc150P1_FD_190353 | JGI IMG/M metagenome (GOLD analysis project Ga0268261, IMG submission 190353) | Nasutitermes corniger P1 segment gut microbial community from laboratory colony in Florida, USA - Nc150 P1 (SPAdes) (version 2) | ecosystem: Host-associated > Arthropoda: Insects >... | reverse complement strand
TGTTGTGAGTGTCGTGTGTTGTCAGGTAGAGGTCTCTGCGACGAGCTGATCACTCGTCCAGAGGAGTCCTACCGACTGTGCTGCGTCGTTGTGTGTGATCTAGAAACATCAAGAATGGGTGCTCCATGTATATATGACATTAGTAGCCTAAAGGTTAATAATTTAACCCTTGTCCTGCTAACGTGGAGAAAATGGTGAGCTCCTAATAATGCCAGCAAATAACAGATGGGATTTAATTCAGGGTTTAAAGGGTTAAAGACAACTGCGGTACAGTTTTTAAAATATAACTTACTGGCCAGAATTTCTTTTCCAGAGAACTTCATAATGATACTAGTCAATTCTACACCGCTCTACATTCTGAACATCTGCGAAGTGTGTGGTTCGTACCAGTGTCCCTACTGTCCGTACTATAGCCGGACTGCTTCGTTTGCTGCCAGCAGATTTACTGCAATTGTGTGTGTAATCACCTTGCAAATTCTGAAAAAAATTAGGTAGCTTTCAATTTCCATGACAGAAACTGAACAGATAGATATGTCTGCAGACAGACAGCAAAATGATCTTGTATGATCAACCTATGGCATTCTTTCATCTCTTTTCTTCAGCATCGAAAAAGACAGTATTTAAAGAACTACAAACTATGTAAACATTAAAATGTAATTTAATATTTATATTAATGTAGTTACCTCTGACAATGAAGACATACAGTATGAAGGAACACATTTTTAAGCATTACATCATGTAAATAAAAGTTCAAAATGTAACAGAATTCTTGAACATGGACTTCAGTAATTATTCCATTTAAGATTTCCATTTCCTATGTCACAGTTTACTTCTTCCAGAATATGAAAGAAACTACTTAACACCTCAAATTATCTGCTGTCATTAACATGATAGTTATTAACCTTTTAAAGCCTACTGGTTAAGTGATGCACCACCAGGTTAACATTCAACAACTGTACACTCTGTCCACACTGTATTTGTGTGTTTTGTATTTATCTCAGAACAAACAGCGACTTGTGCCACTTACAGCATAAACTGATTGGTTTTTATAACCGCGATGTAAAGTGCTTACAGCCCGGTACAGACTGGGTCTTTAAATAAAGTGGTCTGCGCTTCGTCTTTAAAAGGTTAACAGAGTCCTTTTTCAAAAAGTCTCTGTGTCTACATAGCTTTTGAATATTGTGACCGGATTAAAAAAAAAATCAAGGCTTTATGACATTATGTAAAATGACATTCAGTTCACAGGGGAACCAAAGTTTTCATATTAATTGCATAAAGAACAGAATTTTGGCTTTAAAAGTGTAAGGAAGGATCTTCACTACTTGAGTGGAAATATATTCTGCAGTCCACTAACAAATTCAGAACAGTTGAACATGAGTCGCAAGAACATAAAAATACAGATGAGACTGTGGTTCAGAGCCATTTAACTGTAAAATGTTCAACTACAGCATAGCATGACTTTTCATTCCATACATTCACAGCTTCCCTCCATATCTGGAGGCCATCTCCTCCCTCCATAACCTCAGCACCGACCTAACAAGGTTTTTCCCCCTGCGTATATAAAATATATCTGGTAGGTGGAAAAACAGGTTTTTTAAAGTACTTATTCTACAAACAATTCTTACCACCTGCGGAATGTGCAGTGAATAACTGTCATGTTACAATGCAATTGAGGAGAGGTTATGCAAAGGAAATTTTCCATGGCTGGTGGTGCAAAGAGTTGGAAACATGCCCATTTAAGCAAGGATTATATGTGACTTGTTGAAGAAACACAACCAGACAAAGGCCAAACATGTAGAACATAATTTCTTAGTATACAGTAAATAGAATATATTACATAATGAACAATTTCACAACTTGAACTATTCATCTGACTTTTTAAATTCTGATTCATTCATTTAAATTATCTTCTTCCATAATATTACTGCTGTCATTTACAGCTACGTGTGCTAATTTATTTGTAATGAAATCAGGTAAAGTTGACCTTATACGTAATTCAGCATCAAGCCTTGAAGGCATATGTGTGAGTGGTGGTGAAGTCCTATGCATTCCACACTTTCAGGACTAGATGGAGGTGAGTCATCAGTTGTATATCCTGGTTGTTTTATTCCTGGGGAAAAAGCCCCTGCTACACTTTGAAAAAGGGATTAGGTGGGCTCCGGAGCTGAACTAGTTGTTCTGGCGAAGAGAAAAATCTCACGCCTGACTAAAATTCCTACTCCATATGCTTGACCCTCTCTTCCTGTTTTGATTGCTCCCCTTATGTACATGACACAGCCCCGTGGCAAGCCATTCTCTGCCAAACTAGACCTGCATCTTGCACAATTCATATGGAAGAAACAGTTCCCATCTGTTAAAAATTACCCTTCTATGCCATGCCACAAAGTCATACAAGACAGTAGTCTACAAACAGAACTGCCATAACTACTGCAAACTCTTGACTTCATCAGTCATGTGTGACTGTTAAGACACTGCACATGTAAAGGATATTCATGAGAAACTACAACCGCCCAGGGTATTCATTCCCCCAAATTAATGGCCCTCACCTACCACATCCCACCCACCACCAGGTTTGTAAAGGGTCCCCTGGATAACCCACAAATTCATTCACCCTGAAGATGGAAAGTGTGATGTTTGCTGAAAGTCTGGAAACCTTCCTTCTTATGTGGCCTAAGCCCCAACACTCAGTCCACACACCGAATATGACCCATGACAGCCTGAAGATTAGAACTGGTTTCAGTCATTCAGCTATAATTTTTCTGACAACATTTCAGTTCGGGCGGCATATGTGACCAGCATGAGAGACTTTTTTCAGTTTAGTTCCAGCTTACTTTGGAAATACACAATGCATGACCAAGGAGTTCACTCCCATCAGAGGTGGTGACATTTTACATGCAATGCTTAAGATACAGAAGATGTTCAGCAATTCTTGCTACAGTGTTTACTAACAACCAACCTATGTATTTCAACTACACCATAGAAATCCAAAGTGTGAAGGTGTGAAATTACATGACAAACACAGTTCATAGAGAATGCAGTTTATTAACTGAAGACATTAAATATATTTCACATATCTTATAAAAGGTGGGTCTTAATGCTAGTAATGTTGTAAAACGGTAACTGTTGGAAATGTAATGTATATCATCATCTCCGAGCAAAATTTTTATTCATTTCTCTTCCAGAGCGCTGAATGTTGTTTATATTTGCCTTTAATCGACCTTCAATGGAACCCTGAGATGCAGCACAAAAGAGTTGTTTTCTGAAATCATACACAAAATTGTACCATTTTACAGAATATTTATATTTCTTGCCACAGTTGCAGCACATATATTTAAAAAGAGATCATAAAGCTGACTGTATACCTGAGAAAGTCTCCATTATATTCTTTGTTACGCATCTTTTCTTTTTCATCTTCAGCTTTGTAGTTTGCAATGTTCCTTTCCCTCTCTTTTTCTCTCCATTTGGCATTGTCCATCATTTCTTGTCTCTTCTGTTCTAGTTCCTTTTCACTGAGCTTCTTCTTCTCAGGTTTAATCCACACCTTTCTGGGCAATGAAGGCAGTGACCGAGATTCATCTCGCCTCTGTTGAGTTCCAAGTTCAGGCTGATGGTTCTTTCTATACGAATGATCTCTTGAACCAGCTGTTTGCTGTAACAGAGCAACACCATTCATTACGTGGAAGAGAGAAGCTTGACAACCAAAATACAAATCATCCCAACTTACAATAATTAACTTCCAGTAATATAGCAGTTGATTAAAATAACACAGAATTCATATTACTGTCAGATGTTTTTCATGTCAACCCAGATGGGCAGAAATTGCTGCTTGTATCACCTGTGATTAAAGAACTGTTTCTTTCTGTGTTCATTGTGCTTGCTGCATTTGAAATGGCCTACATTACGACAGACCATGTGTGCATCAACATGTGTGCAATATTCAGGAAGATGTTCACAGAAATCTCAGAAAGGCTAAATCTGCATTTAGATTTAAAAGAAAGAAAACCCCACCCTCAAGGACAAAAGTAAGTCAAAAAGTAATCCATCCCCTGGGTGTCATCATAGTTACTAAGGCGACAAAACTGACAGTGTCCAACAAATGTTTTATTCAGATGTTCTGAAAAGTCTGACAGTTTGCTGGAAGTCTGACAGTTTGCTCATTTAAGAAAAAAAAAATCCATATACAAAAATTTGCAATATTTAATTAAAATGCGTTTCTTTTTAAGCAAGTCTACATGAAGATCATCTTATGTGCATGGATAAAACTGATATATAATTTACAATGGAATCCACAATAGCATCATACAAAATAAAATAAGAAAAATCACAGAATCTTGTATACAGCTTGTATCGTCATTATGCTGACATTTATTAAAATTATGCTTTTTGTATCAGTTCCTGGCGGAAAAAAAAAATTCTGCATTACGTACCTGTAAACCATATGTTCTGGCTGGTAGGTGATCATTCCTGTCCTCATCCAAAGAATCTGATTGATGCTTCCTTTTTCTGTGAGACGACAAAGCTTCTTGTTCCTCACCTGCTTTATGTCTATAAGCAGCATCAACATCTGAACTTTTGTTCTGATTTTTTCTGAGCTTCCCAATATTTGTTTTACAAAGCTTCTCTTTAAGTTTGATGTATTTTGCTGCCAAAAGAGCATCTAGGTCCTTCCCAGTATCTTCATGTGAGTCACTGTCACTGTCACTGTCATATTTATTTTTCTTTTTTTCACTCCTCCTTTTATCCCTTTTATGTTTCTTCATCTTCTTGGACTTCTCTTCTTTAATCTACATAAAAGAACAATATCCTTGTAAAGCATGTGTGTGGCATGAAAAATTTATGTGCATTAACAAACATATTACCTTTTTCATAATATTTCAAGAAAAACTGTTGTTTTATATGGGTATGAAACCTGGTCACTCACAAAAAGGGATGAGAGTCAGTTGAGGATGTTCAAGAACATGTGCTTAGGAGATACTTAGTCATATGAAGAGGAAGTAACAGGAGAATGGACAAAATTGCTTACTGAAGAGCTTTATGATTTGTGCTCTGTCCTTGCCAAATATTATAAAGGTGACCAAACTAGGAGAAAGATGGTGGGGCAAGTGGCATGCATATTACAGAACAGAACTGCTTATGGGATTACGGTGGTCAAACATGAACAAAGAGACCACTTGGTAGACCTAAGCACAGATATATAGATAATGTTAAAGTTGATCATAAAAAATTAGGATTAGAGGTGGTGTATGGGATTAATATGGTTCAGGATACAGACAAGTGGTAGGCTACTGTGTAGCTGGCAATGGACATTTTGGGTGCATATAATGCAGGGCATTTATTGACTAGCCAAGGAACTATTAGATCCTCAAGAACTCTCTTCAAAAGAATTATTTAAAAAATATATATATATATATATATATATGGGTTTTATAAAACTAACATGCCATGGTTAATGTAGGAGTTTGCTGTTTTTTGGCATAAACCCCTCTTTTTAACATCAAAATTAAAATTAATGTATTGCTAGCACTACTATGTCAAAGAAAAATATTATGCACAATTTTAAATATTTTGACATACTTCATAAGGTGAACAATGTATGCAACTTCTACTGAAGTACATGTCTGCAAAAGTAACTATTCCAGATCTTAATGTTTTCCATATTTTCCATGCATCAGACACTTAATGAGTCCAAGAAAATGCACGTGCATTCAACTGGTAGATATTATTATTATTATTACATATTATTACCTCCTACATGTTTCACCCCTTCTGGCCCATCATCAAGAAGAACCAAGTACAGAGAAAAATATTCATCAAAGATCGGTGTGTATCACCACTAGAAAGTGCAGCTAGCAATGTATAAGACCCAGTAACAAGATATACACACATACAAACATGGAAAATTTGACAAGTGTGTGTTCAACTGTCATATTTTACATATACTCTGTCATTTCATACACTGATATGCTGCCACGACATGTCTCTGCACAGTAGAATGCCACTCAGAACTAACCTGGATTTTGGAAATTTAGATAGTACCATATTCACAAGAGTGTACACTTCAATCATCACATAATCTAGATTTACTGCTCTTCTTAAACCATTAGTACCTACATGAATTACTACAGTATCTGGGTTTCCAAGATCTCAGTTTACCACAACTATGTGCAGCTCATCAGTTCTAATCCCTGGAAAGCACTCGACCACCATATTGCTGTGTTCTGCTCCCACACTCCGTATTACCGAGTCACCCAAAACTAAGCACTTTTCACTTTCATGATGCCCCTGAACCTTATCACACCTGCCAACTTCACTTCCAGCTGCCACCACTCTTAACTGCCCTTCCATCTTCTTGTTCTTCCGTCTCAGATCTTCAATGTCAAGTAGAGCGTTTTGCAGTTTCTCCTCTAGCGGACAAACCTTTTCCCATCTACACCTATCACAGACCCACTTCCCACTCTCCACTACTTGAGTCTTAACGTTTCACCAGCTGTTATAAAACCAACGTCCACACATGTCGCATTGTGTTCCCGATTTCAGATTCCTGTCACACCCACTACACAAAACTTGCATAATGCTCTCAGCCTCAACACTGGGTCCAGGATTTTGCTCCACTCCACCAATTACCAGAAGTACAGCTAAAGCCGCTGCACACAGAACCACAATCCCTAAGTAACTTCTTCCTCGTACATTGCCGTTATGGCCTGTCATGTATGCCATGTAGTCCTCACAGCCCAGGTACCCGTGCAATCCCAGTAATCCTCCAGGTAGCAACCCATTATTAAAGGCTATCTAAAAACATGTCCACTGTCAATGTTAATAAAGGTCCAACTCGATGCAACAGTATGCAGACATTTATTCACTGCCACGATCAATACATTCCACAAGACCCGCTCACACCAGTCCGGATCAGGCCACGGTGGAAGGAAGTAAAGGTACCATTACCATGACATACACCAGAGGTAGCAGATACAGTTTTTAGTACTCCTGATGATGGGTGCGTGACACCCGAAACATGTAGAGTGACGTGGCAGTGAATAAATGTCTGCATACTGTTGCATCGAGTTGGACCTTTATTAACATTGAATCATGATGCACAGAACCATGTGTTTAAAATGTCCACTGTCAACAACCTTCCAAAGAAGAACTGTGTGTGTATGAACATGCCTTTTCAAACAACTTATACTGCCTTATTGGTTCATTTACATATTTCAGACAAACAAATCTGATGGCATATTGACTGTTATAAATTTAATAAACAGCTTATTTTTTTTAAGGAGAAGCAGAGTAAAGGTAAGGTATCTGGATACGGGAAGCAGAAAGGTGTAAGCCTAATTTTATCATATTTGAGGTAATATACAATGTTTCTCAGAATTTCAAGCTCTTTCAGATGCAATCATTGTAATTCCAAATACTGCCCCAATGTAGCTGGCCCAAGAATTAAAAAAAAAACCCGAATCATACTTCTCTTAACGAGAATTACGTCGTTCCATGTATATGTCTTAGAGCGATATGACATATGCATGGTTCGATATGACGCGCAACGCGAATGACACGTGACCGGAAGCGCATTATCGTGGGGCATTGTGTTATCGCGTTGTGACGTCATTACTGTCGAGGTCGTATTGAAGGTCATTTCAGTGGGTACCCCAGCCATAAGACATATACATGTCAAAAAAAAACCCAGTAAAAGCTCTTTCAGATGCAATCATTGTAATTCCAAATACTGCCCCAGTGTAGCTGGCCCAAGAATTTAAATATATATATATATATAAACCAGTAAGTCACACACTGGCCTAAGAAATATGATGTATTAACTCAAATTTGATAAAACTGGACTTATGCACTTCTGCTTCTCTCGTCCAGATATATTTTTCTTTATCTTTCACTCTCACAATGGAAGTTCTGGGTAATATTGTCTTAAAATACCTTGTGGAAAATGTGTTCAGGATGAGTAACTGAAAAATTATAAACAAACAAAATACAAAAGCACTCTGAAATAAGAAAGATCTCGAAAGTTTACAAGTAGGTTTGAGAAATACAATAGGCAAGGACAATAGGAACAGGTGGCCAACAGGCATAACTATATGCAAGTGCATTATGTTAAGCAGCTACAAATTTTAAGTTACACCTATAAACCAAGATAATACAGCACAGAAAATTATATGACACAAGGGATGGATGCAAAACATGATATATCCAAATCTTATATATTGTAACAATAAATGACTTTATTACAGCTGAAGCCACAGCAACTGCAATTAAAGGTAAAATACAGTACTGTCAGGTCTCGGACCAAGGCAGCATACTCCCCAGTAAATGGCATTATTCATCACAAATTCCCTGGGATGCTGCATTTCCCTCAGCTGAGAGGAGGGTGGATAAAAAAGCAGTAGAAGTATAGGTTCACACCCATAACAATTACGGTTAATCTGTTCTACTGTTCTGTCTACCGCACGTGTCAGGCGTCTATCTGTGATGGCAGTAACTCTACACCCTTTGTCAGCACACACTACTTTTAAAGGTGAAGATCGTCATCCCTTAAATTTTTAATATGCTGTCACATATCTCAAGATTACTGCAGACACTAGACCATATGCTAGTGACATATAATATGCTGTCACATATCTCAAGATTACTTCAGACACTAGACCATATGCTAGTGACATATAATATGCTGTCATGTATCTCAAGATTACTGCAGACACTAGACCATATGCTAGTGACATATAATATGCTGTCACGTATCTCAAGATTACTGCAGACACTAGACCATATGCTAGTGACATATAATATGCTGTCACGTATCTCAAGATTACTGCAGACACTAGACCATATGCTAGTGACATATAATATGCTGTCACGTATCTCAAGATTACTGCAGACACTAGACCATATGCTAGTGACATATAATATGCTGTCACATATCTCAAGATTACTACAGACACTAGACCATATGCTAGTGACATATAATATGCTGTCATGTACCTCAAGATTACTGCAGACACTAGACCATATGCTAGTGACATATAATATGCTGTCACATATCTCAAGATTACTGCAGACACTAGACCATATGCTAGTGACATATAATATGCTGTCACATATCTCAAGATTACTGCAGACACTAGACCATATGCTAATGACATATAATATGCTGTCACATATCTCAAGATTACTGCAGACACTAGACCATATGCTAGTGACATATAATACAAATATAGTGAACCTGGCAGGCATAACATTGGTAAATTTGAATTGAGCTGTCCTCATCATAGCAAAAGATTTGTGGATATGTCTACATATTGTCTGTAAAGGGTTAAAAATGAAATAATGTGTCTTAAATGTAATATAGACAAGAAGCACTATACAACCCTACTTTTTTTTTTATTTCAGTATCTAATATTATTTTTACAGGTTCTCACATTTGGGCAGGAAGTATGCCATAATAATTCATTTGTGTAACTATCCACAAAGCTGGAGGACTGCTCATTATACTGTTGTTTTGAGTCAAAAATAAACTTACAATTGCTTGTAGATTATGACTGATATTGAGATCAAAACCCAGGAAATTTTGTTACACTCTCAGAAAATGTTATGGCACTCTAGATAATCAAACACACAAAATGTTAATTAACCCATTGGCATACACAGACGTCCCTGAGACGGCCGGGCTCGCTAGGTCCATTAATACACAGCCGGCTGTGAGACGCAGTTCAGAGACCAACCCAACATCACAGCACAACAGGGGTATGTATTGAAGTCAATAACAATTAATTTTGCATCAATAAAATATAAATGTACAAAATTGCCATTTTCGCCTAAAAATTAGTATTTATAGGTGCACCATGTGTTATAAAAAGTAGTATGCCAATGGGTTAAATAAGCAAACATGTATAAATGTGATGCATGGCTGACAGTGGTAATAAGCAGGATAACAGTAAACAGAGTAAAATTCCATCAAGAAAACATCACATACCTAACACAAATGCAGTAATTACACCAAGACTCATGCTCACCAATTCTTGTAAATGTTTCAGTTTAACAGGATTCTTCAAAATCTGGTTTCGACTCTCAATTTCTTTCTTCCTTATGACATACAATGGATCCTCTTGTAATTTTCTTGCCATGTCCACTTGTTCACCACCACCAGAGTACAGAGAACGTGGAAGACAATCTGCAGCAACAAAACAAGGTCTTTAAAACACAATACGTGCATATGTAACATTAATAACCTCAACCTTTCAGTAACTGAATTCATTAGAAATTCATGAGGGCATTTAAAATATGACTTCACTCATGAACTGTAAAGGAAAACTGCCAGTGGTCTGCTTGATTGATTAAGTCATAGAGGTTAAAATTAAAAAAAAAACATTATCTTGTCTTACTTTGATTCACCCCCCTTTACTGAGGTTCAAAAAATCATGTACCCACAGTTGATGCACAATTCTTGTGGATGCCTTTGCAAACTCTCATCTGTCACCAGTTGCGCTAACGCAAATAGTATCCACTGTCACCAAAGAATGGGTGTCTCATCTCAACATACGGCAGTAGACATATTATGGCTGGTACTGTGTATGAGATGTTGGAAGACAGAACACTTATACCAAGTGGTATACAGTAACATTTCTATTTGTTTTACATATCAAAGCTGCCTTTGCTGTCCTATACAAGTTACATACCAAGCTCAACAGTGTTTTTTGATGATGTGGATGCCCTTTCTCCTTGTTGCGTCTGTTCAAACGATTTGTCAATAGCACGACCCAGAAGATATTCTTCTCTATCCACCACACCACCTGGACCTTTGTACATCCAATCCAATTTCATATTGTCCTTTTTCCTGCAACAACATAAACTTTGGCAAAAACAGAATTTGTGTTCACCTACCAAAATACTTATTTTATTGCTATGTATTACGAACTATATGAAATCGTAGCACAATTTGCAGTAAAATGTCATTAACAAACCCATAAAGTAATACAAGTGTTCCTGTAGTTGCTATGGCAGGGTAGTGCTTTGGAAGCTGCTTATGATGATTCTGCATTAAGATCAGTACAATGTCTTCCACAGACAAACCACTTAACCCTTAGGCGACTAATGTCATATATATAGATCTCAGCAGGCGAGCAGCCGAAGGCCGCTTGCCTGCTGAGATCTTGGGTTTGAATCCCACCGGGGGCATGGATATTTGTCTGTTGTGAGTGTCGTGTGTTGTCAGGTAGAGGTCTCTGCGACGAGCTGATCACTCGTCCAGAGGAGTCCTACCGAC
>Ga0268261_10003720_pt1 | contig 11267 bp, 8 predicted proteins | sample TergutNc150P1_FD_190353 | JGI IMG/M metagenome (GOLD analysis project Ga0268261, IMG submission 190353) | Nasutitermes corniger P1 segment gut microbial community from laboratory colony in Florida, USA - Nc150 P1 (SPAdes) (version 2) | ecosystem: Host-associated > Arthropoda: Insects > Digestive... | reverse complement strand
GAGTTTGTTAGCGATAGGGTGTCATATATAGTTCTGAGAGGGCGCTGGTGCAATATCATAGTTCTAAATGTGCATGCACCAAGTGAGGATAAATGCGATGATTTAAAAGATAGTTTTTACGAGGAACTGGAGCAGGTTTTTGATCATTTTCCTAGGTATCATATGAAAATTCTATTAGGAGATTTTAATGCAAAGGTGGGGAGAGAGAATATTTTCAAACCGACAATTGGGAATGAGAGTCTACATCAGCTCAAGAAGGACTCTGCTCCATGGAGTAAGTAAGTAATTATTATTATTATTATTATTATTATTATTATTATTATTATTATTATTATTTTGCCTGTCGCTTGTATTCCATGGTAGGGGCATACCTTGCCAAATGCCAGCAGTAGTTGGCGAGCATATCACAGTTCCATTTCCCCTGATATCTCTTCTCCATTGAAGAAATGTCTTGATGGAAACGTTCTCCGTGTTCATCACTCACTGCATCGAAATCTCTGGGAAAAAATCCAAATGCGAGTGAAGGAAGTGTATTTTTAGTGACATGTTGCAGCCTAATTTCTGGTAGCTCTGCAAAAGGTTGTTTACAAGCTCCTCATAGTTTTGAGCCCTTCTGTTTCTCCCACACCCTTTTACTACAAATTTAAAACTGTCCCAAGCTGTCTTTTCGTCGCCTTGAAGGAGCTTTTCGAAGTATTCCTCCTTGATAAGGTCTCATATTTGTGGACCAATAAAAATACCTTCTTTCAATTTTGCCTCGCTTAGTCTGGGGAACTTTTCTCGTAAGTAAGTAAGTAAAGGCAGCTTCTTCTTGGTTCATGGCCTTTAAAAAATTTGTCAACAGACCAAGCTTTAAATGCATGGATGGCAAGAAATTTTTACTCGGTTCTACTAGTGGTTGATTCTCCACATTCATTATTCCTGGTTTCAGAGATTTTTTGGCAGGCCAATCCTTTCTTGAGTAATGAAGAGACCGAGCTCTGCTGTCCCATTCACAGATGAAGCAGCAATATTTTGTGAGTCCTTGTTGTAGTCCAAGTAGTAAGGCAGTCACGTTTAGGTCACCACAGATTTGCCATTTGAATTTATCGTAATTAATGGCTTCCATCAGAATCTTCATGTTCTCGTACGACTCCTGAATGACCAAAAGGAATAGAAAGTAGGTTGTTGTTATTGTGAAGGAGAACTGCTTTGAGACTCAACTTAGACGAGTCTATAAAGAGTCGCCAGTCCAGAGGATTGCAATTAATATTGAGTGTTTGCATCAGGCCATCAATATCAGTGCAAGCAATAAGGCCTCTTTCTATTTTAAAGAACTGAACCAGATCTTCGTGCCTCTTACGATACACAGAAATTCTTATATTTTCTTTCAGAAGGTTCCATTGTTGCAGTCTTAAACCTAACGGTTCAGCCTTACTTTTGGGTAAGTCGAGATCCCTAATTAGATAATTTAATTTCTCTTGTGTACTTCGATGGAATTCGTTAAATTGAAGATCGGCAGTAAAATCAGCATTCGTAGATGTTGAAGGTTGAGGTGTCTTCTCCCGGTTTTCGGTAGGCTCCTCATCTGAATCTAAAATATACTGCTGCGGTGGTACTGGAACAGGGAGGTCTTCAGTGTGTGGTACCGGTTGAATAGCAGACGAAATATTAGGATAATTGACAATACTCTTTTTTTTTTTTTTTTTTTTTTTTTGGTAGTTCCATTGAAAGGGTGGAAGAGTTCAAATATCTGGGAACGACGTTAACAGATCAAAATTCTATTCAGGAAGAAATTAAGTGCAGATTGAAGTTAGGGAATGCTTGCTACCATTCGGTGCAGAATCTGTTGTTTTCCAGGTTGCTATCCAAAAACTTAAAGATCAAGATCTATAGAACTATAATTTTGCCCGTGGTTTTGTATGGGTGTGGAACCTGGTCGCTGACACTGAGGAAGGAACGCAGGCTGAGGGTGTCTCAGAATAGGGTGTTGAGGAGAGTATTTGGACCTAAGAGGGACGAGGTGACAGGGGAATGGAAAAAGCTGCATAACGAGGAGCTGAATGATCTGTACCCCTTACCCAATATTGTGCGGGTGGTAAAATCGAGACGAATGAGATGGGCAGGGCATGTGGCGCGTATGGGGGAGGATAGAGTTGTGCACAGGGTGTTGGTGGGGAAGCCTGAGGAAAAGAGGCCATTGGAGAGACCAAGACGTAGATGGGGGGATATTATTAAGATGTATCTTCAGGAATTTGGAGGGGGTCGTGAGGACTGGATGGAGTTGGCTCAGGCTAGGGACAGGTGACGGGAACTTGTGGGTACGTTGAGGGACTTTCGGGTTCCATAAATTCGGGGAATTTCTTGACTAGATGCAAAGTTTACTGGTTAGCTTCTCAAGAAGGACTCTGCTCCATGGAGTAAGTAAGTAAGTTCCGTGCCGAAGTGGCGGAACTATACAAAAACAGCAATCTGTCAAATGGTCGGTTGGTTCCTTCCATATCATGGGAAGGGCAAAAGGCACTGAACGCCCTTTGTCATTTAGCCATTCACGTAGAATTGTAGCACAAGAGATAAACAAACACGAGGAGCCCATTTTTTTATCTTGGTCTCCGACTTTGCAACCGAAATAGCATTCATAAGCTTTTCTCACCATCGGTGTTAATGGTCGTTTTCGTGTTGAAAAGGTAACTTTTCCGCAAATATAGCAAAAATTGTCTGGGCTGTTTACACAGTTCCGTGGCATAGTATAGGAAATGTAACTCACTTTAAAGATGTAACAAGCTTAAAACAAACAAACTTACAAGTAGTCTCACTAATTTCTTGTTGTTATGTAAGTTTAACGTCTGCTTATTTCTGCTCCACACGCTAACACCGACAGCCACCTCACTAACTGGGACTGTGCCAGTGTGTCAAATGTGCCAGTGTGTCAACTGTGCCAGTGTGTCAACTGTGCCAGTGTGTCAACTGTTCCAATGTGTCAACACAGCAAACATTTTTACTCACCGTCTTAGAGCGCAGTGCTGACACATGTATCCCTTCTCAAGTAACTATTTTACGCATTAAGCCACACTTAATGTATCATGACAATTAGAGCCAAGAATTGAATTCTAAGGCCATATTTGGATTCAGCACATTGAATTGAAGAGGATTCAACTATTTTGGTTACGGATACATTTTGTGTGTTGACCATAATTACTGGAGAGGCATTTGTTCCCCTTGCCTTCACCCCCTCCCCCCATGGCTCTTTCCGTCAATTACCAGCAATCTTGCCAGATTTTAATGAGACTTGAATCTTACGCACAGATTTTGGTAAAATACTCCAATATCAAATTTAATGAAAATCCGTCCTTTAGGAGCCGAGTTGCCCAGTGCGGACAGACAGACATCACGAAGCTGATAGTCGTTTTCGCGATTTTATGAACGTGCTAAAATCAACGACTGCTCAAGGAAAAAAATATGTTTCTTTCATTAAGCTGTATTAACTTTAGGAACATACCAGTAATGCACGGGAATTGTAAATAGTTACAGCTGGAGTGCCTTAGAAGAAAGACTAAACTCAAGACAGCATGGGTTTCCAACCCACATCCACCGGCATATTAAGGAGGTGTGCAAGCTATTTCACCTTCTTATTCTCTAAGTAATTTTATTAAGGGCCCCGAACACGATATATGGGCAATTCACTTTTTATTATATCCAACCAACTGCTTCGTTCCGTCCAATTATGCTGCTGAAATAACCTGGACAAGAGCTCCAAAAACATTTGTTTCTAGGCCTACATTTAGAAGCGTATAGTAACACTGATTATTCTAAAAAATATTTCCCTGTACTTACATTGCTCCGAGCAACAGACAGCATCGTCAACTACACAAATAATAAGTAATAAATAAATAACAAAACGTGGTCGAAAATACGCACAGTTCTTGGAGTGATTTCTTAGGTGCGCAGACAGTTTTGTGAGTGTTAAATACAATCCTGGATCGTGCGAAATATCAAAATATATTACGCAACATATGGACGCACTGAGTATTAATTTTTATGTCACTTATTAGGTCAATAACTACACTTAAAGTACAATATCCTTCAATAAAACGACATAGTTAAAATATCAGTCTAATAAGGAAGAATGAAAATTGCATTTATAAAAAAAAAAAAACAGACTGATATCCTTCTGGAGTTGCTACAATCCAGCCTCATAGCCTATGAGCACTGCAGGATCCTTCTCTTGGAAAAGGCAGCCGTGACGTGAGCTACCCTTAAAACATATAGCTCCAAAATTAAAAAAGTCCTTACGGCATAGTACATACTAAGCAACAAGAAAATCTTTCAATTGCTGTTTCCTTTACCATTAACTTTCTTAACTGACATCCAGTTCAGTATATATTTTCTCCAGTTTGTCTGCTACCTAAACGTGTAAGGATTGGAATTTACGACACAGCCAATTTACCTAAACAGTACAGTGTTTCGGTAAGTGACACTCTGTACTCTCGTACGTACAAAGTAACATATCGGAGGAATCTCTACCATCAGGAGTCCTAGGTATAAGCAGGTTCTGCCACATGACGGATTTCCGAATAAATTCAGCTACGAATTGAAACGAATTGTACTGTGTTAATACATAAAACAGAGGTTAAGGCTATACAAATGTATCAACGCAAAAATTAAAGAGGATTCTGATTACAAAAATTGTATTTATTTCCTTATTGCAGTTTCATTTCAATTCCAACAAGTATTTTATTGAAAATATTTACGCGAAATACCTATTCGGTCACTTGAACCCATGCCAGGTTTTTCCGCTTTCCTTATGATTTTCAAACAAAGGAATGAAAAGCTTTATTGACAAATGACTGGGTATGTTCTGTGCATCATCCTTTAGTTTTCAACCCAACAGTAAATATCCTCCAACTCGGCAGAATCAACACTCTTATGAGGGCGACCTCACAGTTTCATTTTCTGATTAAATTTCGTTGCAGATTTCGGAGAAATGACCAGCAGCAGCGCACTTTAGTTATTGTGAATACAATATTGATTAACGATAGATCAGTAACCGATTTTCAAATCCATTGGCAAAGCTGTAAGCCCGAAAGCGGGGACTATACAAAATACTGAGAAACACAGCCAGAGTTTTACAGTAACCAAGACAACATTTCGAGCAAAGGACCTTAAAAGTGTGCGTGGTTTTTGTGTTACGTCATTCTGTGCTGGCTGTTCTTTCAGATCTAAAAATCAACATTTGTGAGGTAGAATTTCCACATCCCCATTCTCATACTACGTCAGAATGAAAACCTAGTTACGAGATATTTATCACATGTTGCTTGTTCAAGGCAAGGTTAACAACACGTCATCTTACTTGGAGTTATTAAGAAACTCAAGGACACGTTTTATGTCTACACGTATCTCTTAATACACAAATGACAGTACTCATTCAATGGATTATTCAACGGTGATGTAACACTATCTGGTGTCCTTTTTTACCTTAAAAACGCGTACTTACATAATGGACACCAAATGGTTTAAATGTTCTTCTTTCAAAATCTTACTTGGAGGGAAAAACTACAACAAATCCCACAAGAAATCTAATTCTGATTTTTTGCCACAGTTCGACAGGATCCAGTATCCCCAGTTAGTAGTTATATTACTTTCACGTACAGCCCGCTCGTTAACTGGTTGGTCAACTCACAACCCGTCTGGTAATGTAGACATCTTTATGCTCTGCGAGTTTGCAAGTATTCGCAGCGGTGTAACTGATACTTCCCTCCTTCAGCGACACGACACCGCGTCACTGGTCACTCGGCTCTCCACATTTCGAGACTACTGCCAACTAACCCTTGACATGATATCAAACTGTAGAAGAATAAAATCTACATGTCCAGGCTAGGCGTTAATTTTCCGCCCAGTTATGAATACGGTATGATCGTCGTTACGAACATTTTCTTTGTGACAAGAACAAAAGCACGATTGAGCCAGAAATGCTTGAAATAACGTTGGGTTAGTGTCGTTTCAACAGGTCACCAACCCGATCATCGAGTGTGCTAAGGTAGGGTCATGTTGGCTAGGGTTATGATGGTCACGTCAGGGCCCATGCAGACATCTACACTGCGTGTATGGCTCGTGGGCAGGGTACACACCTTAGAAAATGTGTGAAGGGATGCGTGGTTATACATCAAACAAAATTAATTATATAATAGCCTACTTACACTAGTACCGAGTGTTTCGTAATTAGAGGTACAGCTTTGATGTTCTTGCAGAGGTGGTGATGAAATTACAGGCTTGCCGGATATGACGTCCTTGGCATTGGCAAGTGGTTGTCATTGCTTCGGAATTACTTTCAGCCATCTTCAGGTTTGTCTACATACAGCGATTCTTTCCGATATACACAGAGTATATCATTTTTATTCCGGGCTAGAGATTTAATTTGCAACACGTTAAATCATACTTACAGGACCCAAAACAGACAAGTTTTGGGGTGATGTAATATGGGACTTGTGTAAATTCATACTTATGTAAAAACTGTTGTTAATTAGCCGTATAAATAAATTTTTATTATTATAAAATTCTTTTATATTTTGTGTTTCATGTCTAAAGAGACAGAAATAAAATTTTTAACGCCTACAGTACACTGGCATTGTAAAAACGTATACATAATCAATGAACTGCGATTCATCAATGGGGTTGGGGTCAGTCAACACTTACGTAAATTTCGGGTTACCTGAAAATATCAGGAACGGAAACCGAACTTCAGTCAGTAATTGCCTCTGTTCAGTCACACACTATATACGGTAGCGCACACACTGAACTTAACTACAGTAGGGATCTATAGTGTATTTACAAGTTACACTGCCTAGGCTTGCATGCTGCATGACTAGTCAACAGGTTCAAGTTGTTTGGAGCGGAGCGGTTTGCAACCAGGAAGAATTAACAAACTGGAAAATGTTATTTTTTATGTCGGAACGAAGAGAGATAATGTCGTTATGATTAGGTCACACGGTTCATTATCTGGCAAGTGTTACCACCGGAACTCTCGAACACAAACAACAAATAAATTCTTTAATTGCCGTGTATTAAGGCAATAAAGGAAATCAACTGCAAAAGTACCGAATAGCACGAATTGTAATTTTACATGCAAATTTGAATTTCGATATCTCAAGAAGTATATTTAGCGTCACCGGTAATTTGGGAATTCAAACACGACGGACAAATGTTAATTGGTGCCTGCGCTTAAGAACTACGTCAAGAAACGTACGCGGGAATGGAGGTAGCTTTCCATGTAGTATTAACCTCGGTATTAGATGGATATGCAAGTTATGGTGTCATGGGATAAGACGCTTTATGAGGGTCTATCTCGACTTAGTATCCTTACATAAATATTCGTGTGTCTGCAGATGAGTGATAGAGGACAGATACAGCAGCAGGACACAATCTCCTCCTTCCTCTTTCCTCCTCAACACCAATTAACGGTACCGGAGATTCTTTTAATTCTATGCAATATTTTCATCTAACGTAGCGTCATTAAATAATATTCCGAATTTTATATTTTCACCGAAGTGCCATTATGTAGTTCAGTACATTAATACCAAAAATTTGAGCCAAACTATCTCCTTCATTTCAGGTGTAGAATAAACTTTTTGGAGGAACTTGTTACCTGCAGTTTAGGGTTCGTTTTTATATCCAACTATAGATAACAAAGAAAGTCCATGTCTGTCAGTCTGCACATAAATCTTGTCAACTACATATCAATAGCTAGTTCCTTTCACCTGTTTAGTTTTCTCGTCTTTTTTAGCCTGAATATCTTGTTAGAATTTGATGAAATATAGAGACCTTGGCATTACACATGAGTTTAAAAACAGAAACTCCTGCACAAGAATTTAGCAAATTCCTACACTGAAGATCCAAATTTCAGATCTCGGTCCAGATATTTGCTTTCGTGATCGAGCGTATAGCTATATCCCTTAATACATTCAGACAAAAGCTGTAGTGTTAGGACTTACCTGAAATTATCTCTGATCACTTCCTTCCACAGAGTTTCCAATTCATTTCGTGACTGCTAACAGTTCTCTTTATAATTGGACAACCCTCACAGAAATATAGAAAAATGGTATGATATGATATTTTATTTAATGTTTCATAAATCCACAAATAAAAACAGAGTATGATATAGAACATGTCAAGAGTAATACATCATGTAGAATTATATAATTATATTATATAAATGTTTGAAATCAAACAGACTGATTCCAAATCAAATACATGAATGATGTTTAAAACAGACAGGAACAAACCATTATGTAACAAGAAAGCACAGCATATAGGACATAGTAAAATAACGAAGGAATTTAAGTACTTCTTAATTTCAGTTTAATAATGTTGGTTTTGACCTTCAGTATCACAAGGCATACATGTACTGTGTTACATAAATACGTAAGGAGATAAAACAAGAAATGCAGGCACATAATTAGTATTATGTAAGGTTAGTTAAAAACAAAACATGTAATAGGCTGCTTAGTTAGTGGAGGTCGGTATAAATTAATTAAGGAAAAATCACAGGGAAGAAACTGGTCCCAGATTAAGTAAGAAACCTACCTCAGCGCTGAAAATAAAACATTTCTGAAACCCTGTTTGATGAATAAGAGAACATAAAATAAGATTTATGACATACAATATGACTTAATTCTAATCCTCAAACTACCCAAAGCTGAGGCAAACCTTGGACCTATCTTGAGAGCTTAAAACATTCCCATCTTGCCTACAAAGGAACAGATTTCATCGCAGATTTATTGACTTCTATAAGGCGACACTTTCCTTCCTTTATTCCTGTCTGAACGTTGTGAGAATCTGTGGAGTCTGACATTATACTTTGTGTCTTTATTTCGTTGTGATGTTAAATAAATACTACTTATATGATAATCATGCTAATAAAAAAAGTAACATAAAACAGAGCACCAATATGTTGCTAAAATATGAGAAACTCACCCACAAAATACATTGATTCATCTGACTTATTTATTATTTTATTATTATTTTCTGTTATCACTATTATATTTGTTATTTACAAATGTATACACGAAATAAAACATATTTCTGAAGTTTTTGGTGTAGAATCCATACTGTAGTTACAGTTTATGATACATGTAACAATTTTTTCCAAGAAAACATTTTTCTATTTTTACATTAGAACTTTTTGAAGTATGTGCTCACTGCCCAATATGGCTCTTTGTTGTAATTCCTTGATTTCGTGCTCTCCCAGTACTTTGCTCAGGTAATTTGTGACTGATTTTGAGGTGGTTCCAGTTACCCCAGTTATTACTGGTGCTACTTTTGCTTTTACATTCCACATGCACTGTATCTCTATTGTAAGGAATTTACATTACAGAATCTTATCCAATCCTTTCTTAATCACATTTCTGTCTCCTGAAATAGCAATATCTATTGACATACTATCCACTAATAAAACAGCTGCTTACTCACATGAGCCATCTCCTTGTTGCAAACAGTACCTGCAATGGATAAAAGCTCTAGGCAATGTAAAGTGTAGTTGTATCAACATATACATTAATTGCATTAACTCAACAGGATAATAAACCAGAAAAGATAAACCTTCTTACTCACTTATAAGAGCACAGCAATATATTCTTTTACACTACTATGTATCTAATCAGGCATATCCATAAACTTTACAATGTGCAGTACCAGCATCTCTTGTCATAATTAAAATAGGAAAGAATACATACATTTACAGTTAATCCGTTGATATAATATGCCTCAGATTAAAAGAAAAAAGTGTGAGACAGGAACACATTCAATCATATCTATAAAGAAGACTACATAACAGAGGCACACCATCCAAGCAATCTAGGTACATTTGGGTGAAAGATACTCTTCACAACTGCATATGACTCAACACATTGCACTTGATTCCCAGAAATACTTAAAAGACAGCTACAGATTTGAAAACTCCCACCTCCCGCCTGACAAATAGCGTCATTCCCTTATTAAGTCGCTCATTATGTGGCAAAATAATTACCAAATTCACAATGTTATCAACAAGCACACTTTGGTTAAATTCCACATTTGGAATTCCTATAAGAATTGTGACACCAAACCAATAAATGCAGTTGGGCCATGTTGTTTCTTAAAAATAGCCTTCTAAACATTCCACAGACAGAAACATATTACTGTAGAACTACACAAAATATTCTTTTGGGTTTTATATACATATATTTTTACATAAACAAAATAATATATAATAACAAATACTGCATGGAGTTTGCAATATAACGAATGCCCATGCTGTATATATGATTGTCCGCACATTTCCCAAATACTTCTGTCATAGTTTGAGCAACCTTGTAATATAATAGTAACGGATATGGATTAGCCACCAGCGACACATGAAAACTACTGACATTACTTGTGGCAATAAAAGACCCTCAGAGCATTGGCTTGTTCTCATCAGTGCACCTCTTCCATTCAAGCATTTTATCCAGGATATCTTCTAGCATTGGATTGCCTCCATGTTTAGCCACCTCAGCCCTGGCTTCAGCATCAAGCTCTTCAAGTGCATGCCTTGTGTAACTCAAAGACCCAGATTTTTCCAGCAATGTAACGCAGTATTTCTTCAATTCCACATCATGAGTTCGTTGTCGCAGGATACCTGATTATTTGCAGTTAAGAAAAATATTCAGATTCTCTATTATGTCACTGGGGCACATGAACATTTGCTGTAATCTGAAACTATGTAACTTCCTTATAACCAGCTCTGCATCTATGCAATATCACTGTGCACGTATTCCTATTTGCAGCCATCCAGGAAACCATTCTTTCTTTTCATTCACATTACGTGACCAAGCACTGCATCTACAAAACATGCACAAACACAAGATATCCCTGCTGCCATTCTGTACATTATATAACACAACAATTATGCACAGTGCACCACAGCAGTTTTATTATTACATGTGCAGCATGTTCTCCCCTTTTAAAAATTACATGTATTACTCTGTACTGTGTATGAGACTTCAAATAGGATAGGCAGTAAAGCCAATTTAAGTTAATCACTAATTTAACAATGTTTTTCATTAATTGTTTGGAACAACTGCACTGAAAACCTGTAGAACTGCACCTATTAGCTTGTCATGTACATCTCTCTAAATATAACAACTCATAAAATAACAGTATGGTGGAACTGCTGACAGAGTGGTTTCAGAAGAAATATTCAAATATGTACTCTCAAGAGTGGAGCAACATTTTGAGGTGTAAAGAACACCACATGGAGGAACAAGAATATGGGT
>Ga0268261_10003719_pt1 | contig 11269 bp, 12 predicted proteins | sample TergutNc150P1_FD_190353 | JGI IMG/M metagenome (GOLD analysis project Ga0268261, IMG submission 190353) | Nasutitermes corniger P1 segment gut microbial community from laboratory colony in Florida, USA - Nc150 P1 (SPAdes) (version 2) | ecosystem: Host-associated > Arthropoda: Insects >... | reverse complement strand
TATATGACATTAGTCGCATAAAGGTTAATAATTTAACCCTTATCCTGCTAACGTGGAGAAAATGGTGAGCTCCTAATAATGCCAGCAAATAGCAGATGGGATTTAATTCGGGGTTTAAAGGGTTAATGAAAGTATATACTGCACCAAAGTTTTCCATAACCTATGACATACATAACGTTTCGAAACCTGTTTCAAACCAGTGCAAACACACTGTTTTAAAATGTTCAAACGACAAAACACGTCGCCAGCAACATACATGAATCACTTATCAACAAAATGAGCTTACACAAAAAATTTTATATTGTAGAACTATATATAAACGGACCACGCAAAATTTAAACGGAACGCCACACGTATTATAGGATATTTTAACACGTGGGTACAGGCATGGATCATGGGGAGTACAGGCGACTGAACACGGCGTGATCCATGAACACGGCCACCCAAATTGTTGCACAAACGTAAAACCTATTCTCTCCCATCTCTCCATTATGTGCTAGTGTAATGTACTCTTGAATGAGGCGTGTTGCGGACGACAGAACGACAAGCAGCATCATAATCTGCCTCCTGTCAATGTTTGTAGCCCTGTGAATTGTAAAGAAAAAAACGCATATTGCGTGGCTTACAGCAGTAATATTAAACGAGAATTGTTACATCGTGGATGAAAGTCATGGTTGAAAGTCGAAGGACGATAAACACATGATCAAGTATGCACACATCAATTTGAAAATGGTGGTGTAGGTGAAATGGCAAGTCAGTTCGCAATTCCACCTTTTGTAAATAATGTACTTTGAAAATAACTGTGACAAGCGTCTTAACTACTCGAACTTCGAAACTTGAAATCCGATAAACGTTAAACTGAATATTCATATGGAAAATATGGTGAAACTGAAATACCGAACGAAATCTCAAATTCTATTTCCACGTACAGCTCACAGGTCAAGGAAGGGTGTGCGCGTGTGGGATTGTATACTGGAATGATCGCATACTCGAAAAAAATCATCCCGTTGTTTTACGGACCCTTCCCTCATTTAGTGTAATCCTAGACCAGTAAACTGGTGCGAATGTACGGGCGTACATACTGAACTTCTTCCATAACATACCGCGTGCAACATGTATTCGTAATTGAGCCTACGCAGGCATTAGTAACGTTGTCCTGAACATACGGTCGCAGTTGCCAAGGATACCTGTTGGTCAATATATGGACGGTTGATGCTAATTTTTTAACCAACATGGATGAAATTAAGATCAAAGTTGAAGTAGACAATAGTTTGTCTTCTGTGGCATCAGCAGGTGCTGTTCATCTAAGCTACACAGGACACGACAGTGAAGAAGATGTACCTGCACCATTTATTTTTGTTGATGTAAATGTGAGTCAAGAAGAGCCTTATTCTGTATGTATAAAACTCGTAAATTCCTTTATGTTTTATAATCACGTTGCAGAGACACATTATCCTTGAGTTGCTTATTTTAGTCAGCGTTCCTTAGCATACTATAATTAAGAATGTAATGCCAATGTTCAAGCATGTTACATTTCTCAACATGCCCTATCAAGTGTTGTTTCTGTTACACAGAACATGTAAATTGTATAGTGATTGCAAATGAACCTAAGACCTGCTTTGTTTCAAACTTATGAATTGTCCTGAATCCCATTGTTTAACAGGGGGACACAGATATGGACCTTGAAGTGGATGTAAACTCACATCAAGCATCTCCATTCATCGATATATACCAGGCAGAGGTAATGTTCCCTCTCAACTTTAATACAGTAAAGAGTGTGGATGAGGTGGTGTGTGCATCCCCCCCAAGACATTAAAGTCCTCTCCTGACACTGAATGCATGGTGCTGATGAGGCAGGTTCATTGTTTACAAAAACTGTTGGTTCTTTGGCACATCAGTTTTTATGACATGGTCTGAAATTTACTGTATAGATTTGGCAATAAATTTGACTACTTGCAAAACTTTATTTTTTGGCAGATTTGCATGACAACAGACCTGCATGTTCTTTGTTACTGGATGTCTGTTATACTTTCCAATTACAGAGTTCATTTCTTCAATGTTATGGATGGAGCTCTTACCACTCAAATAAGGAAAATCAAAATGATACAGTGCACCAAAAGAAGTGCAGAGACGTGTTACACAGTGCATGCTTACAGTACAATTAAACTATCAACCTTAGTGTTGCCCATCATTCAGCACAGTAAAGTTCTAATGATTCACAATGACTACATTCATATATTTGTTAAATTGTATTATAACTGGTAAACCATTCTCTACAGATGGGAGCTACAAGTGTGCCTACAAAGGAAATAAAGACATAGTACAAAAAGTCGCATCTGTTGGTAATTCTTATTGTAATACATATAAAAGATGCACGGTATGAAAAACCAAAAGTTTCTTAAATATGCATGGATATTGGGAAGTACAAATATGGTAAATAATATGTTTGACATTTATATTAAGGAAATAAACTGTTTCCTACTGCCTAATTAAATAATGCCATATATCTGCCTTTTCATTTTTTTTAAAGTACTGCTGTCCATTTATGAACAGTAAATGTTCTGTACACTGTTCACTCTTTTCAGAAATTTACATTATTAATATAAATAGATCACAATATTACATCACACAATGTAAGTTGTTCTCTTTCTTTAGTATACATTAATATTTGTTAACATATATTTTGTGTTACTAACATCTGTCTTGAAGCTTGGAACTGAATCTTCATAGGAAGTTCCATAGCTTGACCAAAGCAATACAAGTGCTGAAATTTCTATCAACTATCACAACTGAACTGTTAGCACACTAACTATTCAGAAGCTCCTGAGTAAACTCTGCTCCAAAGCACACTAACTATTCAGAAGCTCCTGAGTAAACTCTGCTCCAAAGCACACTAACTATTCAGAAGCTCCTGAGTAAACTCTGCTCCCAAAAGACTGGATGTTAATAGAGGTTTTTCATGTTTTTCTCAGACCCTCAAAGGCAAAGGCAAACTACATCCTATAACAGGCTCTGAGTGCACTGGTCACCTCTCCCAAGTCATGCATAATTCATAATCCTACTACTATTCAATGCTGTAACCAGTGATGCAAAAGGAATATATTTGAATAAGCCATGACTTAGTTGTAAATAAAACAATTCTGAATCTGCTATAAAGTATTTCACTTGTGCATGATTTTGTCATACAGATATGTATCCAGTGAAGTGTTCTCACAGGTTACAGTTTACATATTTCAAGCATATACTGTATACTGAGTCATCCACAGTGAAATCTGGTGCAGGAGCAATTTCTGGAAATACTTAACTTTATTCTGGAAATACTTACAGGAGGCAACAAAAACTTGACTGATCCTTAATAAATCAACACTTAAGCATGTTATGTTCTTACAAATACAAGGAGAAGCAGAGATGGTCAGTGGCTGTACTGCAAAAGAAGTATTAAGTAAAACTTACAAATAATAACAAATTGAATTTTACAAATCTCTCATGAGAGGGGTATTCTTTTTCCTTCTGTTTAATATTTCATCAAGGATGAGGTAACAGGGGATTGGAGAAGACTACATAATGAGGAGCTTTATCATCTGTACTCCTCACCACATATTATTGGGGTGATCAAATCAAGAAGAATGAGATGGAAGGGCATGTGGCACATATGGGAGACAGGAGAGGTGCATACAGGGTTTTGTTGGGGATACCTGAGGGAAGGGACCACATGGAAGACAAAGGCATAGATGGGAGGACAATATTAAAATGGATCTTCAATAAGTGGGTTGGGGAGCATGGACTGGATTGATCTGGCTCAGGATAGGGACAGATGGTGGGCTCTTGTGAATGCAGCAACAAACCTTCAGGTTCCATAAAATGCAGGGAATTTCTTGACTAGCTGAGGACCTGTTAGCTTCTCAGGAAGGACTCTGCTCCATGGAGTTAATTAACATTTCACCAGGTGACATTTCCTCATTTTAAATTAGCTGTTTAATAGTTCCTACATATGCCTAGCATTCAATTCATAAAACAAACACTTCATGGGGAAGTGATGTCTCTGTTAACAAGTTCCATTACTCAGTGGTTTTTGGTTATTTGATATTGGGGCCTGCATTAAAGATACATCAAAACTTAATTTTATCTCTTACTCATACATACCACTACACTTTATCCCAAAATTTACATGGAATTAAAGCTGAACTTACTGGTTTTCTCATAAATGACTCATCACACAAAAATAAGTACATGGTATACAGTATGGACCTGAATAGATCTACAGTTCTTGGTTGATCAGTATTTAACAAAAGACCAGGGGAAATAATATTTAAACTTATGGACTCACAATTTTTGTTGAGACTTACAGTAATGTTTGTTTTTGAAGACAACTGATGAACTTCTGTTATTACAGGAAAAACATGTGGCATATAAAGCAGTGTTCAATGTAGCAGATGAAGAAACAAAGGACAAACAGAGACATGAAGTGGGTCTAGAGTGTGGGGACACTTTAAGGTTTATATAACATCTGTACTATTTTGGAAAAACTGTAACTGAATTAAATGAAAACCCATTGTTCAGTGTTTGGTGAGTCATGCACTGCAAAAACCTCAACACTGACTTTGCAGATGACTAGAAAATTGAGTTCAGAGTTTTTTGCAGCAGTGTGGTTCAACATTCTGTTCTTCAAGGCTATGACACTATGTCACTGGGTAATCAGTTTTTGACATTTTGCAGGACTGTGAATTGCCTTCACCTTCAAGTGTTCAAGAGTTCCAGGAACAATGCAGGAACCTATTACCTAGTGACAGTGTCATATATCCTGAAATAAAAAATCATCCTTAAAATTATTTAAAATTTGCTTCTGTTGCTGTTTACAAAATATGTTTCTGTTTTCAGGGAACCAGCAGCATTTAACTGCAAGGTATGCAATAAAGGATTTATGCACAGAACAGACCTGAGATTACATTCACGTACTCACACAGGATGGGTGAATTTTGCCAAAGCACATTTATCTCATAAGTCACACCTTATAGATCACTCATATTGTATTACAGGATCAAATACTCAGTTCTGTCATCTGTGTAACAGAGAATTCACCAAACTTCAAGAACATTACCGCACCCACACAGGAGAAAAGCCATATAAATGTGGACTGTGTGGCAAACGGTTCTCATTAAGGGGTTCTTTGAAACGACATTCGTCTGTTCACACACGTGAAAAGCATTTTCAATGTAATATCTGCTATAAATGGCTGAGTAGTAAGAATTCTCTCAGGAACCATAAACATCTGCATGAGAACAGACTTTTTGAGTGTCAAGTGTGCCACGTTAAGTTCTCTAGATCAAAGAATTTTATTATACATTCACGCTTACACTGCATTGAGAAGCAGTGCAACACCAGAAGTCTCTCACCTCACAACAAATTGCAGTACCTTGGAAAGAAATGTATACGTTGTGAGATATGTTTCAAAAAATTTTCAAACAAGGGTAATCTATTTCAACATTACCGTAGTCACAAAATGGAAGGTTGTAACAAGCAGGAAGGGAAACCATTCAAGTGTGAAGTGTGTTGTAAGCAGTTCTCAACTGCAAGTACTTTGAGACGACATTCCCATACACATAGTTAAAGGAGACTATTCCACTGAACTTTCTGAAATATTTGTAGTGTCTAGTAAAGCGAATTTTTGTTCCTGTAACTGTATGCTGTATCTAATGTAGTTGGATGCCAACTTTTCAACATCAGGGTCTACGTACATTTAAGAAGGGTTACTAACCTACAACAGTGATTAAAGCAGTTAATGCTGTGTGGCAGGCTGATGTGTGTGTTAGTACACAGTGCCTCTTGAGGCTGAGACTACTACTGAAAAGTTGAAAACATACAAATCACCATATCCTAATCGTAACACAAATGATTCGAGTAGGAGTTGAACTGTTATATTCTCAGATCCACAAACTTCTCATTCCTGTTTCAAATAAGGAAGGCTTGCCAAACAGTGGAAGGAGTCTATTACTATACCAACAACTGCCAAAACAATGGACTGTAGTTATTATCAAGAAATACTACTGACATCAAGTACACACATATTTTAACTGATACTCATCAGCATGGATTTTGATCTACTACTGATCGTATATTCTGAATTAATCAGATACTGTACTACAAAGGAAAATACACTGGGAAAGTATTCCAGTTATTGACTGTAAGAAAGCCTATGGCTCAGTTAGAAATGAAGCACTATGCAGCATTCTCACTGAATTTGGTATACACATGACACTAGTTAGGCAAGTAAAATATGTTTAAATGAAACCTGTAGTAAAGTTTATAGAAAGCAGTGTTTACAGATTCCTTATTCAGATGGGCCTGAAACAAGTACATGGAATTTAAACCCTGCTGCATAACCTTGCCTGAGGGTACACTATTAGGAAGATCCAAGAATACCAGTAGTTGGAAATGAATTGGATATATTGTCAGTTTCTACTCTATGCTGACAAAGTTAAGCTGTTGGGAAAAATTACATGTATCATTAAAGAAAAAAAAGCTTCATTACACATTCCAGGGATTAGACTATAAGTGAACACAGAAAATTCACTTAATGTTATACATATTCCATGCAGTTGTCTTCTACACACCAGTGTTATATTCAACCACTTCGCAAAGCTAGTTTTTGTGCTCCGACATGTGTCGGCTACCTACTGTAGCCATCAGCAGGGAGCTTCAATATTATAAAGACACAAGGAGCATATCATATGTCAGTAAGTACGTCTAATAAACATATGTACATGAGCATTATACAACAGTCAATTGATGTACAGTATTACTAAAAATGCAGATTAAAATGCAAGTGAAGTATTAAAACATAAAATGTAAGAGTGCAAGAAAGTCATCTCCAAACATCTTGCAGTGTTAGATGTCTCCTGTTTTTGACTGAAGAGAGATCCAAGGTTTTGATGCATGATTTATACTCTATGAGTGATGGTGCTACACTACTTGGATCGTTGATGGTATCAATATATCAGCTATATGAATGTCTGAGGTGAGAGTAACACTAGTAACATTTTAAAATAACCAATATGTTTTGCTTTTATAATATATCGTAATTATCAGTAAAGTTAAAAGGTACAGAAAGGCATACCCACTAATTTTGCTTTTACTGTTTAAACTATCATGGATCAAAACAAGAATGAACATACAATAATATAATATATTCACATCATTACTGTATGTGAAGATTACGAAGGATGTGCATATATGTTGTTGACTAAAGTGCTGCCTTGCATTCAAAAAAAGACACACTTGAGGGAGGCAATCTCACCAAAACGGAGACTTATTGCTACAATGAGATACTTAGCAACAGGCAGAAGCTTTGAGGATATGAAGTTTTCTATGAGAATATCTCCCCAATCAATAGGGAAATCATAATGGAAACTTGCGCAGTGATAATAAAGGAGTTGAATAACTATATTCAAGTAAGTGTACATTTATTATAAAACTGGTTTCATACATCAAAGTATATCAAATCAGAATAACATTAAGAATGTTTGATTATGGCGGAGTATTGTCAAGCTTTATGACGGTTAATTATTGATACTTGTATCATCACTCTCATCGTAGGAAAAAGTTTCCAACAAATTTTTAGCATTTGCAGGGTTTTGTGTTGTGTTTAGCAAGTAGCTCTTTACAGTACTGTCTGAAGATTGTGAATACTCACCAAACCATTCAGTAGTGGACAGAGCCAGTGAAGTACCCGTGGAGAGTATTGGTGAAGTATTTGTGGAGAGGGAAGTCCATCTGGTCAACTTACCCATTTGTGCTTGCACCATTGTTTCTCTTATTACTCGATTGGCAAAAATAAGTTGGTCTGGTGTCAATTTTTTTCATTTTTGCAGTGTAACCTTAAGCCATAATAAAAAAATTCATCATCTTCTTTCTGCAAATGTGATGTTGCTACAGAAATAAGGTGTTCTGCTGAAACAGGAGCAGAGGGTTTCTTCTCTTGCAAGGAGGCTGAGCAAAAGTCACACTTACCTGAAAAAGGGAAAACATACCTTGTTACAAATAATGTTTTTCATTGATTATTTGTTTTATGCATATGTTGTAATGATTTCATTTACTTGATTAATTTTTAATTTAACATTTTAATGTTTTCATTCATTTAACAATTTTCATTCAATTTCATTACCATTCATTCAATTCCCACAGTGCCTTCAACCATAAGATATATGCGCATTCTCTTGGCAGATTAAAAAAATAAACTCCATTCCAACTGACCCGTGCATTCTGAATTTCCTGCTATAACAATTGCCAGTAAAAAAAGTTATCAAACACATTTGGAATGATTAAATTACTTTCATATTCCATGTGATGAAGAAAAATGGCAAGAGACAGCTGATAATTTTAACAGAAAGTGGCAGTTTCCGCACTGCTTAGGTGCCGTGGATGGGAAACACGTCCAAATAACAAAAACCTCCAGGATCAGGGTCACGGTATTACAACTATAAGGGAATGTTCAGCATAGTCTTACTGGCAATAGTTAATGCAAATTATGAAATTCTACTTGCTGGTGTCAGAACAAATGGAAGAATTTCTGATGGCAGTGTAATTAGAAACGCTGAATTCTATGAACTTAACAAGAATGTGCTCAAGATACCCCTTCCCTCACAGCTTCCGAAGTGATAAGACCGCGCCCTATGTTTTTGTTGGAGACAAAGCATTCCAGTTGCAAGAAAATTTCATTAAGCCCAACTCACTGTCTGTACTCAATACAGAACGGCCCATGTACAATTACTGCCATTCACGGGCAAGGAGGGTTGTGGAGAATTTTTTTGGAATTTCAACATCACGTTTTGGAATCTTCCAAAAACCAATCACCTTGTCACCAGAAAAGGCGAACATTATCGTTTTAGCATGTTGCTGTTTGCATAATTGTTTAAAGAACAGTTCAAGTGGTTACGCTACCTCGGGTGTATTTCATACGCAGTAGACAACATCGGATACTTTACAATCTGATACCACGGGAGAAGCCAACAGTGACTTTGTTTTACCATTAAAGATCAACAACACTGCTTCAACAAACAATGCTAAACAGATACGAGACACTTATTGCTGTTATTTCAACAATGAAGGAAAAGTAGAGTGGCAGGAAAATTTTTGTTAACTGTTATTATGCTATGTTGTATGATCTTTATGAACTTTAATTAATAAACTAACGGTTAACTGATAAAGTTAATTGATTAACACGTACTGTGCATTGATTGTTTTTGTTGTCATCCCCTTCGACTGGTAGTCCACCTTTTGTCCAACTTTTGTCAGGTGTTTCCTGGTCGACAAGGAACAGCAACTCATTGTAGTACCATTGTGATGGGATGTACAGATCATTGACTGAAGTTCCTGATCGTTTGGAGTTGTTCACTTTTTTAAATTCCTTCCGAAAAGTTGAACGTAGATTATTAATTTTTTTCACAGCACTTTCTTGAGAAGCATAGGGCTCCAACACTTTCATTTTCTCAATAAGGTTGTCATATGCCGCTGCCTTTTTGACTCTGTTGCTATAATGCCTATTTTCTGTGTCCCAAAGTTCAGGTAACAATCTGTATGCTTCAATGAATGCAAAGGTTGCCTCTCTTTTATTCATTTTCGAAGGTTGAGTATGATCACTAGAAGCATACATAATGGCTAAGGACCACAAATGGCTCATGTCAATGTGAGCTGGCTGTTGATATCCAGCACAAGATGCAACATGTGAAATAAAACATTCAAGAGACACATTGCAGGTATCTGCTGGAAAGTCTTCGCATCATCAAACTTGGATAACTAATACTGAAAGGTAGCTTCTTAAATAAAGTTACATCATGTCAGTAAGAAACTTTTAATGCCTAACAATATGAAACTCTGACATTTTGCTTCATACAACAAAAAACCATAACATCCACAAAGTTACAAACAAGCAACACAGTTTTTCTTATACAACACAAGGAATGTCTGAATTGTTATGCCTGGCTTATAAAAAAAGTTTGAAATATCAAAATACTATGTACATGAATAGTAAACTCATATACACAGTGCAAAAACAAACTTTATTATTTCCAGGTAAACTGGACTGATATTTTTATGGCTGAACAGGAAACTTGCAGCTTTGTACTTGGATTTTTTGAGACACATTAAGTTTTGCATGTGATTATTGTGTACATATCCTACATCTCCATACAGCAATTGAATTTGCTGTTTCACAAAGTGACTTCATTTGCAGAAATGTCATCAATGGAAGCATTTTATGGCAAAGAGCGAACTGATTGCAAGTGAACACTTGGGGTAGGATTCCATATCCATTGCAAGTTTATAAAATTATTCATCTTCAAAAAAGAGTTAACCCAGGTGTCCAGAAGGTGACCACATTTGCTATTTCAAAAAATGATTTTCCTTCCACTGAAACTTCAATGGAAGCTTTTAAGGGCAAACAGTGAACTTGCCCCTTGTGCACACCTGAGACAGGATACCGTTAGTTGCCAAGTTAATAAAACTGCTCAACATCAACAGAAAGAACATATATGTTCTGAGGTTCAGTTCCTGATCAGTCCACTCTAGCATAACACAAACTTCTGCAGCAGGTAATGACTTGAGTTTATGCTTCATCTTCTTCCCCTAACAGATAAGATGTAGCCTAATTTCTATTCAATCATTATTTGTTTATTTTTTGTCTGTGGCAACAGAGTTTCTCTTTTGATACTACCCTCACCATTATCATTATTTCCATTTGTCAGGTCTTCCTCACAACAAAACAACAGAAAGCTTCTCTGGCATGGCATGATTTTCACATCATGTGCTCTCTTCAGAGTGGGTGTTACATACCATACACATATCTGTTTTCTCAGCTGTTACTGTTGCTTCCACTGTACCAGCCATTATTTAAACTGACAAATCTGCTTCTGGAGTTTTTCTAGATTCATCACCTCCTCATCTAATATTCCCTCTCTCCTGTATTTCTTCAAGATGTCTTCAGTTACCAAACTTTTTATACCCTCCTTAGCTAATGAGGGTGGCAACCCAACTTTTATTTCATACCCAAACATTTTGTCCATACACCAAGTATATTTGGAATGTCTTAATTGGCACATTCTACTTAATAGAATATATATATATATATATATATATATATATATATATATATATATATATATATATATATATATATACACGAGGGCTGTCTGAAAAGTATCCGACCTTTGGCCGGGAAAAATATATTACTTAGGTGACGGGATTGGGACCCTAATCCCCTTCAAAGTAGGCTCCT
>Ga0268261_10003718_pt1 | contig 11269 bp, 13 predicted proteins | sample TergutNc150P1_FD_190353 | JGI IMG/M metagenome (GOLD analysis project Ga0268261, IMG submission 190353) | Nasutitermes corniger P1 segment gut microbial community from laboratory colony in Florida, USA - Nc150 P1 (SPAdes) (version 2) | ecosystem: Host-associated > Arthropoda: Insects >... | reverse complement strand
TACATTAAGACAAATACACATTTTTTATCATATGCCACTCAGTTCTTCTTGGAATGAGAAATGGTTCAGACAAAAGTTTCAGAGAAAATCAAAACACACATCATGTTCATTAATTTTTTTTTTTTTTTAGTTCTTCTGTTTATGAGATAATGTGGAAAAATAATGTAGAGCCTGGCAGATGACAATATGGCACATATGCATTGCATGCTGTATTTCTAGGGCTACAAACACACACTCAGAATATGTAATAATTATGACTTTTCCACTGCAACAATGATTGCATCCACGTGTCTCTATGTTACGTTGTACATACATTGTGTGTCTTGTCTAATTACATGGTTGGCATTTTGTTCTTCCTTTGTATTCTTTCCAGTTATCTCTAATAAACCACTTCCACTGCTTGTAACATTTTAGTTGCTTTCCTTTATAATGCTATACTTATAAACCTATAGTACATTTTTTTGGGATTTTCTTACAGGTGTGGTGTTTAGTTTTTCTTGTAATTTTGTATATCCCATAATAGACCCTTGACTTTTATCGCATATTGTCAATAATCTATTGTTTGCTTAATTTGCTAAATAATTCCATCTAAACTTTACTTTGAGGGCCAAAGTTAGAGCAGGCCTATAATTTTAGTTTACACTCATAATCCATTTCCAGTATATCCCATTGCAGTCTGCATTTCAATTTGTCTGTCTTTTTTGGTGATACATCCACACTGTACATTATACATTTGGGCAGGGTTTCAAATACCTTATTACTATTAAAGATCCGTAAACACATTTGGGCTAGATGTTGAGTGAACTGAGTTATTGAACACAGCAGTAAAGTGGATGGCGTTTCTGCTTTATATTCTGGAGATGCTGGGTTCAAAGTTTGATCTTGAGGCCAGTTCTTTGGTTAAGTTTGTTGTAAGTTTTCCCCAGTGCCTCCAGACATGTCATGATAGTACCACAAATTAGGCTGTTATCACAACTTCTGGCATCCTCCTCTGAAATTCATTAATCATGGGTCATCCTATAATTGGACAGTTTATAATGTGAGCTGCTAACATTGCCATTAACCTCTTAAGTGTGTAGATGAACTGTACATGATGGTGTGGAATTTAATTTACAAACACCTATTAATTTTTATTATAGCTTGTTTGCCATGTTTAACACACACCCACACAACATTTCGAGCAATAAGTCTCTATTGTATTTTACACTGTACTTCTATAATGCTAACAGTTAAATTGCACGTGAACTGTTGAACCTCGTCTTCCTGTTGCAAACGTTCAGGACCAGATTATTTACAATGATTACCAGTACCTTCAACACAGTTGACATTTATTGTAATCTTTTTTCTGCAGTTACATTTAATTTACTCAGTAGGATGAGCTACTTTATGACCTAAGGCAGTGTGACAAGGCAATTTATTTATTGTAACCAGATTCATCAATGCACATACCTGTTTAACTGCAGTGTACTGTGCACCTAGCAAACTGTTGTCAGCGTACTTCCTTCTAGAGACACATTTTGTTGCTCATGTATCAAACTGTTCATGTTTTCCCACAGAGATTGAGTGTAACAGAAGAAACAGATCCTGCAGGCACTGGAAGTAAACTGCAGACACAGAAGAAGGACCGTACAACAAAGGGATGTGGTGACACTAGTGATGCTTTATTTATTGAGCCAGAGAGAATGCAGATGCAAAAACGTGTTTATTCTAGAGGGCCTCACTATACTTGCAGTGTTTGTAAGAAATCCTTCAGTCAACAGAATTCTCTCAGTAACCATTTACGTGTACATCGGCATCCATACAAATGTGACGTGTGTAACAAATCTTTTAATCGCAAGAGTGAACACAATATTCACCTACGTCTACATACTGGGGAACGTCCATACCAGTGTGATGTGTGTAAAAAATCCTTTACTCGGCAGAACAACCTTACAGTACATCTGCGTATACATAGTGGAGAACGTCCGTACTCCTGCAATTTGTGTAAGAAGTCCTTTAGTCGACAATTTGAAGTCACGGTCCATATGCGTGTACACAGTGGAGAACGGCCGTATTCTTGCAACGTGTGTAATAAAGCCTTTAGTCAGCAACATAATTTAATTAAACATGTGCGTGTACATACTGGAGAACGTCCATACCCCTGTAGTTTTTGTGAGAAAACCTTTAATAGTACAAGTGATCTCAATAAACATTTGCGAGTGCATAGTGGGGAACGTCCATACCCTTGTGATATTTGTAAGAAATCCTTTCATAGTAGTAGTAATCTAAATGTACATTTGCGTGTGCATACAGGAGAACGGCCATACCCATGCGACATTTGTAAGGAATGCTTTGCTTATAAGAGTGAGCTCAAGAAACATCTTCGTGTACATGAAGGTGAACGTCCAGTTAGTTAAGGTGTTGCAAAAATTACTTTTGTTAACATATTTATTGTAGTTAGTAAACTGTCTTTTTAGTAATGTTAAATAAATTAGTGTGAAAACATAATGCAATAATGATACCATCATAGTACACTGATTGTGTGGTTATCATGTGGATTGAGATTATCAGCACAGTTGTAAAATGAACTATTACAAAGTAATTTTCCTCCATGCTTGCAGTCATATATCATAATATAGTTCCATTATTTTATATGACAACTGTTAGTCACTTCCCATCAGCTCATGTAACATGCAAGTCCCTTTAGAATTTCGGCATGCATTGAACAATATGCTAGATCTCATACAAGTCTAAAAGTCGATGCAATACATTGAACTAAGACCCTTGTACCCCGAACTAGGCACATGGAAATGGTGCAAAGAACTCAATGTTTGCCATCATGTAATATGTTCTGAATGAAGACTGATGTAGTTGTCAGATAAAATTTGTGTAAATTGCTGTAAATGAATTCTACACCATGGAGGGTAAATTAATTTACATACTTACTGATTTTTATTAGGAGCTCGGATAGCTAAGTTGGTATAGAGACTCTCTATGGGCTGGTTGGTCTGGGGATCGAATCCTGGTGGGGGTGACATATTCCACACCAGTCCAGATCAGCTCTGAGGCCCACCCAGCCTCCTATAAAACGGGCACCTGGTCTTTCTCAGGGGTAAAGCAGCCGGGGTGTGGTGTTGACCACCCACCCTCATCTAGCGCTGAGGTTCAAAAAAGAGTAGAGATATACCTCTACTCCCCCTCTGGGCCTTCGTGGCCTGTTGTAGGGGCGACTTTACGTTTACCTTTATCCTTTTTTACTGATTTTTATTATTGCTTAGCTGTCATGTTTAACACACATAACATTACAAAATATTAACCCTTTGACGCCGGAATTAAACCCCTCCGAGCAGCTTTGCCTGCCGAAATTTTTTACTGGGGATTTTAAATTTCAGTGCTTACTTTTAGGGGAAAAAAAGCATATCTCATAGACTTTTCCTTCAAATTTAATGAAATAAAATTTTGCACTCTGCTTATGAATTGGTTAATTTGGAAAAAATGTTTACCTAATTTTATAATAAGTTTAGGCCTGTGAATGGCATGCATTTTATAAAATGTGGTGTAAATAGTTCATTACACACATAATTCTGGTTGCTGCCAAAGGTCTGTGGCACCTTGGATCACTGTTTTATCACAACACACATTACTCACAACGAGGGTTTTTTACAAATTTACTTTTGTGTGATATTCCTCGAAACAAGGCACCACGCACAGGCCCACATCACATCTGGTGCACTTATAGACTGTGCCCTTTCTTTGGCCGCGAGAAGAACATGGATGGCAGCGGAGTTGTGTTGATGATTTCGCTGGCCAGTGCTTGTTATGGCGACTCTCGAGTTGCAAAACATTTTTTGCGCCCAAACTTGGTCTTCCAACCAATCTGGAGGTGGGGCGATCTTGGCTCTTTCCAGCTTCCTCAATCAAATTCCTCACCGGAAGGAGCCTGAAATCTTGGTGGGTATATTTAGCCCCACACGAAGGTAACAGTATCCAACTGTTGAGTACTGTTAGGTCCGGAAAGTGGAAAAATAATTTTGTGGTCCACTTGAAGGTACGTCGACTCATCGAATAGCTGTTAACCATACAATCAGAATTGTCGATGTAACCCATGTGCCGGTTGTACCGTTCCACGATGTGAGGTTTTACGGGGCGGTTGCTGTTGTCACAAAAATTTCCTTCTGCTGGTGATGGGTCCATGTTAGCATGTAAACTTTTTGTCTGTCCTTCCAAACTAATGCTGTCAAACCTCCCCTAGTCCTTACCCTTACGTCACCCCTTTTCAGTTTCAGTTGTTCTGGTCCAAAGTCACGTGGCATGTCTCTTCTGTTGGGCCGCACTGTCCCGCACGAATTTATTTTACGTCTGTCCAAGTCATCAAAAAGTCTTGGAGATGAAAAGAAATTGTCCATAAATATTTTGTGTCCTAAGCCTTCAACTCTGCTGGTCAAATGTCTAACAGGTGCGTGTGTTGCAGTCAAGTTGTCAGTGGCAGAGTCTGAGTCTCTACCCAAGTACACTCTCATGTCATACGTATACCCTGATTTATCACAGAGTTTGTAAATTTTGATGCCGAAATGTTTCCTTTTCTTTGGAATGTACTGCCTGAAGATAACCCTGCCCTTGAATTTTACAATTACCTCGTCTACTGCCAAATGCTCCGAGGGGTGATAGAATTTAGTGTAATCCTTGTTCAGCGTGTCAAAGACAGTCCTTAGTTCCCATAGTCGGTCATATTCTTTGCCTTCGTCAGGTCTCTGTGAATTGACTGCAAAATGCAGAAAACGCAGAATTGTAAAAATTTGCCTCATGTCATGGTTTCGCCATAAAATGGATTGTGTACCTGTCTGAGTCTAGACCAGTAGTCATGTAGTGTCTTTCAATTTGTGTCCCATCTGCAGAGCTAAGGCAATGTAATGTCAGGCAGTTGGCAGCTAGGTCCGGCTTGTCTGTCTAAGTGTTGCTGGTAGTACATGTTGGTTTGTTCAACCAGAAGATGAAAAATTTCAGTGAAAAACATCATCAGCACAGACAGTGGTGAACTGTCTTTGTTGCTGTGTGGAACCTCACTTTTTTCACACCTTTTGCTGGACCGACAAAAGGATGAATATTTGTGTTCCTTCCTTGAGGCGGTCCCCAGGTTGGTAATCCGCCACTTGTTGCAGCCTGTGTTTCGATTTCTGCTGAGGCTTGTTGTTGTTGGTGGTGGTGGTGGTGGTGTTGATCCTCTTCTTCTTCTTCTTCCTCCTCAAAATAGTCATCAAAATTGCTGGCCTCAGAACCTGATTTAGAGTCTGTGTCAGCAACCAGAATTTCACTGATGGCTTCCTCGTCAAGTTTTATTTTTTTCCCGGCCCTTGCAGTAGACACCTACAATGGTCTGCCTTCTTTACACTCCTCTGTATGACTGGGCACAGTTTAGGAACCTAATGTGGCTTCGATATGAACATCTACAGTGAGAGCAAAACAGATGTAAAGCTACGATGTGACAGCTGTACGAATTTCAACTATTCGGGGGTGCCAAGAAGTTTTTAGTAGATTGACGGCTGTGTGTTGCATGTTACTACCTCACAACCCCTACAGATTACCCCAGCACTACATGAGGCACGTCTGTGGGCCCTCCTGTAGCTGTAGACATCCATATTTGTAGGTATCTCCAATTTTTGAGCATTACTTTTGTCTGAATTATGCAGGTACAGTACGCCACTGACAGCCTATCTGGTCAACAACTAGAGTTTGCTTCACAGACCATTGTTGATATTTCAACCCACAGTGAACCCCAGAGAAAGTGATAATCAAAGCACGCAGTGTTCCAACCTTATTAGTCAGCTGGGAAAAATGCAGTTACAAAGTGTCAGTGTGTATATCAGTGTTTGTGAAGGGGTTTAGGAAGTGGAGGGGGTACGTTCTGGCTCCTGAATAAAAGCCTGGCCGTCCTGGGTCCTGCAGCATAGCAAGCCACAGCAGTTAACCGAATAGGAGTGAACAAAATTCCTCCAAACTTCGACACACTGGTTGTGGCGTCTTAATAAGTCGTTTGGCTTTTTAAAGGGCTCACTGCGTGACGTCTTTATAAGTCGTTTGGCGTTAAAGGGTTAAGCTGCCTGTATACTATTTTACACTGTACTTTTACAATAGAAACGGTCAAACTGCAGATTGAATGTTGAACCTTATCATCCTGTTACAACATTTGTCCAAGACCTGATTATTTGAAATGATTACCCCTGCCTGAAAAAAATTTGAATCTCTCTCATCCTCTCTACTGCAGTTTCGTTTATTTTAGATCCTGGAATGAGCTACATCATTACTTCATGACTTAGGTTGAGTGTCAAGCCATTTCAATTAATAGTCAGACTGCTCAATGCACATACCTGTTAACTGTGGTGTACTGTGTGCTCAGCAAACTTGTCAGCATACTTTCTTCTAGAGACAAATATTGTTGCTCATGTATCAAACTGTTCATTTTTTTTTTTTTTTTCACAGAGAGTGATTGTAACTGAAGAAATAGATCCTGCAGGCACTGGAAATGAACTGCAAACATAGAAGACTAGAACAAAAGAATGTGCAGACACTAATGACACTTTACTGCTTGAATCACAGGTTATGCAGATGCAACAGCAAACTTGTTCTACAGGTCATCAGTATACTTGCAATGTCTGTAAGGAATTCTATAGGCAACAGAATTCTCTCAGTACTCATTCGCATGTAAATCAACATCCATACAAATGTGGTGTGTGTAACTTACCTTTCAGTTGGAAGAGTGAACACAGCGTGCACATGCATCTACATACTGGACAACATCCATACCAATGCAATATCTGTAAAAAATTCTATACTGGGCAGAATAATCTCACAGTACATCTGCGTATTCATAGAGGAAAATGTCCATATGCCTGTGATTTGTGTAAAAAGTCCTTTAGTAGACAGCATGATTTAAATAAACACATACGTATACATAGTGGAGAACGTCCATATCCTTGTGGTTTTTGTAAGACAGCCTTTAATAGTACAAGTAAACATTTACGTGTACATACTGGAGAACGTCCATACCCTTGTGATATTTGTAAGAAATCTTTTCATAGTAGTAGTCATTTAAATGTACATTTGTGTGTGCATACTCGAGAACATCCATACCCTTGCAATGTTTGTAAGGAACACTTTACTTATAAGAGTGAGCTTAAGAAACATCTTCATGTACATAATGTTGAACTTTAAATTTGTTAAGATGTTTGTAATAAATATTTTTGCTAACATATTCTACCTGATCATTCTTTTTAACTTAATTGTCCCAACGTTGCTCAGTCTGGTAGGTGGTCCTCTTTCGGGAAACGGGTGTGGTTCACCGAATCACATATAATATATGTTATTTCTTTATTACTTGTTGCTTTATTAACTCAGTTTATTCTTGATAATTGAATACAGGCTTGCTAAATCAAGTTAAATTAAATCATATTTTTATTAACTTATCACCGTTGCTGGCACTCCCACGCCCACATCTCTCTCGTACACGACTGACTCCCTCAACGGACGCAAGTGTCCGTTGACCGCTGCTAACGTATTTCTATTTAAACGTCTTCCAATACTACCCCTCCTACCTATCTCCAACGGTTCCTGAATGTACGTTATCATACCATGTATAACTTGCGCCAGCAAACCTCATGAACGACTGTATCAAAATGATCGGCTACAATATTTATTCGTGATCATCTTCATGTAGTTAATAAAATGTGTTTTTAATAATGCTACATAAATTATGTAAAATTCTATGCAATAATTACAGCATCATAGTACAGTATGATTGTGTGAATACTGTGTGGATTTTGGTGAACAACAAAGTGTGGTCTGAGGAAATGTGTGAAGCATACTGGTGCCACATTCCTTTGACTTTAAGGTCTTGGTCAGGTAGTGGATCATGTGATGAATATCTTTGTATTATTTTGCTGATGTTTATTAATTACTCCTGCCAATTATTGGTTTTCCTTGTCATGAACTTCCCCAAGTTGAATCAAATTTTATGTTCATTTCCTGTGCCTTGATATTACAGATGAACACGTAAGACTGAATCGCAATCTTCACACCAGTAAAATTATTTTGTAGCATAAATTTGATAAGTTAAAAGATGTTATTACAAATGTTTTTAGTGCTTAGAGATTGTATATAATTTGACTGTCTGACACAACCTTTATTGCATAAAACATGTTTAAAAAATAATTAAACATCATGACAGCTGCATGTTTCGGCTTTCTTCATAAAGCCATCTTCAGGATGGGACTTAGAGGATTTTTTATATACAATTCAAAATGTTTTCAAATACAAGATCCTGTTTACAAAAATTGTTTTTAGTATGCTAGGATATGACATATAAGATATGAAATTTAATTGTAAAATTACATAAGGGAATAAGATAAAATAATATAGATAAAATAGAAATTATTTTGTGGGGATTATCCTGTAAGTCGTTTGTCGTGGGCTTCTTCTCGTAGATGTGTATGAAGTACTTTGTTATTGCATTGTGTGGAGATGTAGTGTCTTATCCGTATTATTGCATTATGCAGAGATGTAGTATGCTTTGTGTGTGTTGGTCTTCAACTGTACTGCACAGTGTGAATGTTGAAATGTTCCAACTCTACATACTCTAAGACATAGTCATGTGCCTTATATATAAAGTGAAAAATTCCATGTGACTATAAAATTTCATGTGCTAGTAAGTGCCAAATTAATACTGAAAATTCTATACAACTAAAAATCAAACACATCCACTTTCTACAAGAACAACGTAAATTATATATGACGAAAGACCCCAAAAAGCATACACACCACATACACTCCAGTAATATTCAACACATTCATCTAATGATCCATACAGAAAGATACTACATCTCTGCATAATGCTGTAATACACATAAGACACTACATCTCTACACAGTGCAATAATAAAGTACTTCATATACATCTACGAGAAGAAGTCCACAACAAACAACTTACAGGGTAATCCCCACAAAATAATTTCTATTTTATCTGTATTATTTCATCTTATTCCCTTATGTAATTTTATAATTAAATTTCAAATTTTATATTTCATATCCTAGCATACTAAAAACAATTTTTGTAAACAAGATCTTATATTTGAAAACATTGTAAATTGTATATCAAAAATCTTGTAAGTCCCAGCCTGAAGATGGCTTTAAGAAGAAATCTGAAACATGTAGCTGTCATGATGTTTTAATTATCTTTTAAACATATATTTTATGCAATAAAATTTGTGTCAGACAGGCAATATATTTTATGCAATAAAATTTGTGTCAGACAGTCAAATTATATACAATCTCTCAAGTACTGAAAACACAATGGGGATACTTTACCTAAAAAAAAAATTTGTTTGGTGAGTGCTCCCCCCACACAAGGTATCAAGTGTAATGTGCTCAGAGCATTACAGCTAGATGGTAGAAGATTTTTCTGATCAGTCTTTACATTTTCTGGGTTTGCTGTCATATACATAAATCCTGTCATTTTACTGCAGTTTTCTTTGCACAGAGTGTTTGATGCATTTCCTTATTCATGGGCATGATTCAGCTTTTAAGTTATTGAAAATGTTTACATGCCTCTTCATATTCCAAAATACAGGGCTTGTGTGGGGAGTCTGTGATCAAACATTGTGCCTCAATGGTTTTCACTGCTACATAGTATTTATACAGGTCCTGTGTTCAAATCTGAGTCCCAACACTGGCTTTAATGACAAGATTTTTATGTCCTTCTTCAGTCCTTCAGGCATGTTCAATAATAGGCCTTCAAATTAGGCTACAGCCAAATCTTTCCCAATTAATTTGCCATCCTGTCACTTGATGTTGTACTGTCTTCTATTTGACAGTGTCATTACAGTTATCCTTACCTCTTCTACAGCTCTTGATGGCATCAGCCACATTAAGGTAATACACATTATAGGCAGCCCACCTATTCTTTTTGTAACTAACCTGGGACATGGGGCTATGAACAGCCATGGATGCAATATCAGCAGTAGCTGGTGATGTGTACAATAAGAATCAGAGATTTTTTATATCTGTACTTTTAACTTTTTTTTTTAATGAATATCCCTGGCTAGTCAAACTGCTGCTTCATATTTAGAATGTCCCACATTGAAATCTGTGGAGACAGGCTACATTGATTGATGGTTTTGTGGTTTTCCTCAGTCTCTGCAAACACCTGTTGAGATAGTAACCTATAGCAGAATTTAACTGCTTCCTGTCATTTCATTTACAATACATTATTTCCACCCTGTGATTTAAGACTGTATTTGCTATTGAAAATATTAACTCACATACAACTGTTGGTTATGTAACATCCTTAACTGCTAACAAAGTGAAATTACAGTATTAAGGACAGGGTAAGTGGGATTCAATTTATGGCTGTGTAGAATTTTTTTCTTCAGTATGACTGTACCACTTTAAGGTTTCTTAGCCATCTTGATGGATAGGGAAAATTATGTGTGTGCCTGGATTCTGTATGCCTTGAAGCTAAACTCATTCATTACTGTAGCCTGAAGTCATATCAAATATATTCATGTTTATCTTCCGGTAAAATCCAAGGGACAAATGATTTTTCATGTACAAGAAAATCAGCCATAGTGTTTTGCTGCTGAGTTATAGGTGACTTTACAATTTGGGAAACCAAGTGCAGTATACTGTGATGTGGTAATGGTGTAATTTTGGTCTTGTTCTGGAACGGAAGGAATATGCACATATCTGTAGTGTGCTTCAGATGTGGAGAGACAACTAAAAATTGGTATTGTTAATTGTGTGTTACAATGACTTCTGCATGATCTCTGGAGGGTCATAACGAGATCCTAAAGTGTGTGTGGAGATGGCCTCATTCCTGGTTTGAAGTGACGGCTGATGTAGATTTTCCAAGTAACATTTTAGGTAAATCTTCATATAAGATTTTTTTTTTTTTTGAACAGTGAGCTATAAAACAAAAATCTTGAATGCTGGAAATTTATCATTCAGATTATTAACTCAGGTTCATTGAAACTGAATGTTAACCCTTAAAAGCCTGAATTAAATCCCATCTGCTATTTGCTGGCATTATTAGGAGCTCACCATTTTCTCCACGTTAGCAGGATAAGGGTTAAATCATTAACCCTTAGGTGACTAATGTCATATATATATGGAGCAACCATTCTTGATGTTTCTAGATCACACACAACGACGCAGCACAGTCGGTAGGACTCCTCTGGACGAGTGATCAGCTCGTCGCAGAGACCTCTACCTGACAACACACGACACTCACAACAGACAAATAT
>Ga0268261_10003717_pt1 | contig 11270 bp, 9 predicted proteins | sample TergutNc150P1_FD_190353 | JGI IMG/M metagenome (GOLD analysis project Ga0268261, IMG submission 190353) | Nasutitermes corniger P1 segment gut microbial community from laboratory colony in Florida, USA - Nc150 P1 (SPAdes) (version 2) | ecosystem: Host-associated > Arthropoda: Insects > Digestive... | reverse complement strand
CCACACATGTACACACACACACACACACACACACACACACACACACACACACAAATAATTACCTTTATCTCTCACAGAAAGAATAGTCTCAGCAAGTTTGTATTTTCAGGTTACTGACCTTGAATGCCATACAAGACTTTTTCAATGAAAGACAAAAAGTGGTGTTGTTACAACTCACACATTTGTAGATGTATGATAAACTTATGAATGAAAAGTAGGAAATGTGTGTGCAAAATTAAAATGAATGAGAGATGTCGTACCAGTGTTACTGAAATACAGGATCACTCCCCCTAACACAGGCTGCAAGGTGCAGAATACAACCCAAACTACCACCACCTGGTTTAGAACGCCACTTACCAACGCATGTACGCTGATCTTTATTTAGGCGCATTACATGTGGACAGTCACACTTGAACGTTCCATTTACACTCAGCAGACAGAGATGTGAGCAGTTCCCATTGTTGTTCCCACATGGATTTTGAACATCTACACGAAATAAGAAATATTAAAATAAAAACAAAAGGTAATTTTAAGTCAAGAAATTACATTCACACAGTTCCTGTCACAGAAATTTGCACCTCCCCCCATCTGACTACAATCAATAAATTTCCTCTCAAAAGAATGGGTATACTGGCCATAAGAATTAGATTATGACTACGGTACTGAATAGTCCTCTCACAAACCAACTGCAGTGCACTGAATGATTATAACAATGTATTCAGGCTTCAGCAATATCACATTTTTGGACTATTAACACTTTTAAGCCCAAGACTGAGCTCCCAGCTTTCTGAATGGCCCACACCTGAGCACAGATCAAGTTTATATATTTGTGTATGTGTTATAACATTCACGTCTTGAACTCGGGGTTTGGGTTGCATGGAAAAATATGTCAAAAACTCCTGAAAAAATGCCAAAGCGCTGGAAATCAAAGTGTTAAATACTGATTTGTTCAGCACACCTTCACAATCATCACTTGATGTTTTTATTAACTGTCTCAAGGTCTAGAATTCACCCTCTCTACAAACATTTCATTAGAGCCAAAGTGGCAACAGCATAGAGCTGCTCGACAGCCGCCAGAATTTTTATGTAACTTTAATGGATATTTATGCAGAGAGAAAACAAATCACTCTTGTATATGACTGGAAAACGGAGCTGGAGACTGTCATAGCACCATAAATGTGGTGTGTAAAGATGTGAAGAAGTTCCCCAAAGCAATAAAAATCACCTCTTTTTTCAGCAAGTCCTCTGTCACCCCCTCTGCTATACACTCTATGCTCTTCCATGACCGTGACAACTCTCACACAGAAAATCCAACAACATTCCAATAAATACGAGTATAAACACAAATTTTTTCATGCTCATTAACCTTTAATGTATGAGAGATTTAAATCCTAAAGTAGCCGCTGACGGCTGGGGTACTTTCACTTTAAACGTCCGTTTTTGCACTTGCTAACATTATCCGCTGTATTTCATACTTTTTTAAAGATAAAAATTTGAAATAAAAAGTACACATTTATGAATGAATCCTTCTACCCGTTCCACAAGTCTGAAGAAAATCTACATATTTTTACAAAGCTTAGTTGAAGGTCACTTTTTATTGTATTTATTTTGCAGTCTATGTTTCATTTTGTAGATTTATTCTTTTCAAATAGCTCCTGTTGTGAGTAGAGACCCTGTGTTATAAAATTAGAGATAGCTGTATGTCATCGTATATCCTAAGATTTTGTTTAGGTTTCAATCTCATGATGATATTTGTGTGTCGTGGTAGAGCTGGCTTATCAAGGTGTTGTGGCGAATGAGTTACTACAAGTTTTACACTAATGTCCAACTACAACTTAACACTTCAGTCGGTCCCTCTCGGAGCAACAACTTGCAACAGGCCAGGCACTGCTGATGCTTGAATCAGTGCGTCAGAAGGTGTTGGGTCTGGTGTGTGCCAAGTCGGGTCAAAGTGTGTTTAGCAGTATGGCTACATGAAGAAACCTTACAGACCATGACATCACGGAACTGGTATTAAAATTGGACTCTGACACACATTCATCAGAAGCTGATGACATTTCTGCTCAGAGTGACAGTGACACAGGTGACACTACTGACACAAACTTCATGCAGTGGACTGACACTACAAACTGTCCTACTGTACCTGTAGTCCACAAGTTTACAAGAGGTCCCAGTGATTTATAACAAACAGAGGCACCCCACATTAATAAAGACTTTTGCCATTGAGCATTTTCAAGCTCTTCTTTTTTGAAATTATACAGCTGGTGGTGGAAGAGACAAATAGATGTCATCACCAGTCTTGGATACACTAGATGTAGGATGGTATCCACTGCCTGACATGACAGTGCAGGAAATGTGTTTGTTTTTGGCAATTATTGTGTAGATGGGGCAAGATCAGAGGGATACACTGAAAGATTACTGGCTGACATTGGAACAGTACTTCATGGCCTTTTACAGAAAAACTATGAAACGAGACAGATTCTATCATTTCTAAATTTTAGTAACAATAAAAACAAACCTGACAAGACAGATAAAAATTATGACCAACTGTGGAAATTGAGAATTATATTTGACAAGCTCAATAATTCGTATGCTAAATATTACAGTCCAACCAAACATTTAGCAGTTGATGATATCATTGTGCTCTTCAAAGGTATAGTCATCTTCAAAGAGTATATACCAAAGAAACACAAGCACTTCGGGATTAAGCTCTATACGCTGTGTGATTCTAAGGGATATACACCTACTTACAATATGACTGTGTATTTAGGCAAAGACAGGCAACATGTGACTTCTTCCATGACAGCTACACATACAACTGTGACAGGACTTGCTGCAAGAAGTGGACATGTGGGACATAAGTTGTACATGGGCAATTTCTTTTCATCTCCAGCATCATATGACAATTTACATACTAAGACAGTACACTGCTATGGGACTGTTAGACCAAACAGACAATGGATAACAAAATATTTTGAACATAGAATGAAAATGAAGAGTGGTGATCTAAAGACTAAAGTGAAAGGCAACTTGACAGCCACAGTATGGAAGAACTAATGAAATGTAAACATAATGATGAGCATGCATTCTCCACCATTGGAGGGTAATTTCTGTGATGAGCATGGAAATGCCATGAAACCAGCCATAATACAGGACTATAATAGACACACGGAGTATGTAGACAAATCTGACCTCATGACAAACTCTTACTCTATTAACAGATGGACTTGGAAACAACAAAGCTATTCTTCCATCTTATGTACCTTGCCATTCTCAACAGCTTTATCATTCTTGCCTCCTGTGGTTCAAAATTATCAAACCCACAATTCAAACTGACATTGGTAAGTGACCTAACACAAGAGGCGAAAAGGGTGCCTCGACCTCAGACCGCAAGTCGAAGAAGACAACCACCATCCACGAGCCAAATACAAGGACTCAAGACACAACAGACACTGGCCCATGTAGTGAAAGGAAATTTGGTGCCATGTGTGTTCCACCAAAAACAAAGAAACAAGTACAAAATACAAGTTTCAAGAATGTAACACAAGGTTGTGTGAGGGGGGTGTGGATTTTCCAGAAGGGGCTTTATGAAGGAACAGAGACTTGTCAGAAGGGCCTTTATGTGTGTGTATTTGCTTCACTTTGCCTGGAGACTTCTGTAAATAATTTGTGACTGCTAGAAAAATCATGAGGTTATTAGTAATAAAAACTGAACCTCATCAGTGATAATTTTGACTAAAATTAAATTTCACACAATCTTTTATGCCTATACAAGCCTTTAAGACAAATATGGTAAAAAAGAGATGTGTAATTATAAATGCAGAAAATTTTAAAAAGCACACAGCGTTGCATGACAGTGTTTTCCCATTTGGCCATGAAGGGCATGTAAATACTCAGACAGTGTTTTCCCATTCTTATGTAAAGGGTTAATCATTAATTTACACATTATGATGTTTTGTGCATCTCTGGCTCCTTCACTCTTAACTTCAAAGGATCTTTCTTCCAGTGTTCACAGGATTTTTCAAGAATGTAATGGTAGAAGGCACCCATAACATGCCATGAAATCACAGAAGGAAGGCAGAGGTGTATCTCTACCCATTCACAACTTTGGCACTAAAAGGGAGTGGGTGGTCAACTGCACACCCTGGCTGCTATACTCCTGGACACAGACCCAGTACTCAATGAACCGGAAGCTGGGTAGGCCTTGGGCTGCTCTGGAAAGGTAAGGAGAATCTCCCCCCCACTGGGGTTCAAACCCTGAATTGACTGAGTCGCAATAATGACTACACCATCCCAGCCACCTTTCAAAAATGCAACCCCTGTGAATGGTGAGGGTTTGCTGTAGTATTAACTGCTAAAAGAAAACATCTAACATTGGATTAGCCTAATACTACTTGAATGCTTTTTGAAACCATACCAATATAAGCAACAGATTATGACATATGTGGTAAGACAATGCAATTACAGAATCAGAATTGAGGATTTAAATCTTTAAAGATAAGGTAAAAGTTTCATCCAGAACCTACTGTCAGATACAGCGAAGTGCAAAACAGTGATCAAATACTGTTCCTCTCACAGAAATATTATTTAAGAAAGTGCACATAAGTTCTCAGGGAAATAGAACTGAAATGTGTAATGTTTTCCTTATCAAAGAACTATTAATATAAGCCTCCCCCATATCAGTTGGCCTATTACAATACTGCAAAATTTGATCCTCTCCTTCACTTCAAAAGGTCCTCCTATAAAGGTAAATTTGTTCCTCTCAGGCAGCAGAGAAATAGCTCTACACATTCATAACCTTGGTTGGCTTCACACCCCGACTGATTTGCCCTTTCAGAAACAGCCCATGGTACCAACAGGACACAAGAGCTGATACGTCCCAGTGCCAGTCCAGATGCTTTGTAGAAAGATAATTCTCTTTCTCCTGATGGCAATTAAACCAAGATCCCCCAAACATCCTCTCCATAGCCTGGTTACTATACAAATGTCCCCTCACCACAGGCCTTCCTATGCAACTTCTTTCCGGCAACTTACATAAAGCTGAATTGTACATGTGCCTTACAGTTTCATCTTTGGAAGTGTGTAAATTCTAAAATCATAATTACTTACTTACTTACTCCATGGAGCAGTGTTCTTCTTGAGAAGCTAACCAGTACACTTTGCAGCTAGTCAAGAAATTCCCCGCATTTATGGAACCTGAAAGTCCCTCACTGTATCCACAAGTGCCCGCCACCTTTCCCTATCCTCAGCCAACTCCATCCAGTCCCCATGACCCCCTCCAACTTCCTGAAGATCCATCTTAATATTATCCTCTCATCTATGTCTTAGTCAAAATCATAATTACACAAACAAAAACTAGTAAATTAAAATTTTATCCTGCTAATGAGCTAAACTCCAAGTATATTTCACAGAATAAGGAAAAACTACATACCTCTGGGCTGTCGACTGGGGTGAAGAATCTGTATATCAAAGGGCTGTGTAAGAGTTCGTTGGATCACACTAATGTCTGAGCCATTCCACTTGTTGGCTCTGATAACAGCATTGGTTCGCCAGTCTGTCCAGTAAACATAGTTGCCAAAAAGTGCAATTGCAAACGGATGTGACAACATTTCATGGCCTCTCATAACTTCTCGATGATCAGAGCCATTATAAAATGTTGTGTGAATGGAATCAGACCTACACAAATCATAAAGAAATTCAAAGTTCTTTAAAGTAACTACTAAACAAACAAAGCAAAGTTCATACAGTTTTGTGAAAGAGAAGTACAATAAACATTCATACAAGTCAGTAAGTCTGTGATCCTGTCCAGGTGCAGACTTTCAGTGTTTAAAACTCCAATAGACCTCAGGTGGAAAACTGGGTCCCCTTAATTTCATCTGTGAAAGTGTTCCTGTACATGGGAGCATAATTCAATGAGGTACAGAAATAAGGAGGTCAGGAGTATTTATACACACTAACAAGGTCCACAACCATATCTAGAGAGAGAGGAAAAAAAACCTGCATTTTTGAAATTCCACTATTCAGAGTTGATTCAGTCCAGTTCATATCATTACAGCTTGTTTTCTGAAGATGTGTTCTAATATTTTAAAATTTTGCTAGCAGTAGATTTGAAGTTTTAAAGAATGTGAAGACATTAATTAACAAGACTGATATAGTGGTACAGAGAACAAAAGCATTAACTTTGACTGTACAATGCTGAATAAACACTGGTAAAATGGAGGAAAGTAGAGGTAAGAAAAACATGGTCAGTGATGCAAAAGTGACACACAAAAACAAGGGGGAAAAAAGGATCCATCATAAGATAACAAGACCTGAGGAACACCTATGAAGAGTAATATTTTAATACTATTCTTCTATCTACACGTCAGACTCCAAAGTTGCTTCTATCCACATAATTTTCCATGAAAAACATTATATAAATTTATTTTCTCCATACATGCTACACTACCTTGCAACTAGAAGACCTTTTCTATAATGACCATAGCAAAACCAAACAAAGAAAACATACCATGAAGTTTCTCATCACATATTTATTACATTGCTATTAGTTGAGCTCTCTTACAACCCAACTTCTTTTGTCTGAAGCAATACTGAAATACCCTGATATCTCTTGGATGGTGAAGGCCTGTTAACTGTACGCACATAATAAAGAAATATATATATATTTTTTTAAGCCTCTTTTTCAACTATGGACGTACGTGTACACACCTTGCATCAATCCAGTATATTCTCTTCAATACATAGTCAAGTGTGAGACCATTAGGCCATGCTCCATCTGCCACCTGATCCACGCGTACTACGATGATACGGTCCTGTCCACTCATACTGCAGCGTTCTATACGAGGAGCATTTGCATCCCAGTCAGTCCAGAACAGCAAGCTGTGGGAAACATATGGCACCATTTTAGTTATGAGATAAGCAACATGAATTTTATTTGTTGTTACAAACAGCATTTCTTCATGTTTTTTCACATACATTACAATTTCTAATGTGACACTTACCCAAATCTTGGGTCAAGTGCAATTGCCCTGGGAGACTCCATATCACCAGCTATTAGAGTTCGCCTAAAACTTCCATTCAGTCTTGCCACCTCTATTTGATCAAGATTACTCTCAACCCAATAAAGATTCTGTCCTATCCAATCAACTGCAAGGCCTTCAGCTGTTGACAGTCCCGTCTGAACCACCACCTCTATGTTGCTCAGAGCTGTCAATAAGCCAAAGACAAGTTACTGAAATACTTATCCCATGGTGTGCAAGACTTCTAGCCAGTTGCTGGAACGTAGGCCTTAAGAATTTTTTTCACATCTTCATTTCAGCAAACATAATCATACTCTGTTCAAAAGACTATCGTAATTGTACACATATTATAACAAAAACAGTCTGAAGTTAAAGTTTGACACAAATGTAAATAGTGAATACTCCTACCTTCTCATTATGTGCAATAAATTAGTTGTATTTAATTCTGATGCAGTACAAAACACATAATCATCATCTTAAAATCAATTATCCTAAGCAATTTCAAAGAAAACATCTACTTGCTATACAAAAATAAAAGGTCATATACTCAAGTAGCTGACATTCATTATTCAATGCCAATGCAACTTTTGTAGTATATTACTAATAAGAAAGTATCTCTACCATTACATATAATTAGACAGTCATTTTCATACAAACTAAGATATTACACAGCGGTACTTACAGCCACCCACAAGTGTTCCACGATAGATCTTGTCATCGATAACATCAGTCCAATAAATGGAAACTGTTTTTGAGTCTTCCTTATAATAAAAGTCAAGAGCAATCGTGTTCTTAAGGCTCGAAATTAAAGCCTTCACATTGAAAGTCTGAAGATCAACGCCACGTAGTTCGTGTCTATTTGAGAAGATCACAAAAGCTGTTGCATTCTCTGTAATTGTAATATATGGTTATATCAACTGTACGCAACCTACTGAAGACAGCCACGATCTTGTTTAAGCATGACTGTTTTATAAACAAGGTTGTTGCTACATGTCAAATCTAAATCACTTTGTACACACCCACAATAAAAATGTCATCAATAAAGCAATGTGAAAAAGACGACTCTTTTGTTTCTGAAAGACACATATGTGTATGCTATAACATTTACACACCAATGCCACTGAACACTTTACAGCAGGAACCTTCAACTGGCTGTGTCCTGCTGATAACACTACATTTCAGTATTTTGCATATTGTGTCTCCAGTTCTGTTACATACATCAGGTACCGATCAATAAAATATTTCTTAAAATAGAGAGAAATCAATGGACTCTTAAATTCTGGCAGTAAATGGAGGAAATCAATCACCTACACACCCTGAACATTTCTACTTTTCTGGTGACCAATGGACAGAAGAGACAGACCCCAGAGTAACTCTTGTGTAAACAGCAACCTCCTAACATTCATCACAAGCAACTGGATTTTGTATGTCAGTTCAAGGCACATTTATGAACAGAGAGAGGGGGAAAAAAAAACTTTTTCTGTGTACCTGCCTAAACAAGTCACTTCCTTTTTGGGTAATTCCAACTTTTAAAATTTAGATGAAAAAAAAAAAAAGGCAGGATGAAATTAACATTCGCATTCACCCAAATTATTAATTACATGCATAAAACACATCTATGATTAACCAGTTGAGAAAGCCCCGCTAACACTGGGGTAGCTCAGCAATTGCTTAATATTTCACAAAACCATGACAAGAAGAGTGTCAGTTACATTATGTCATCTGTAACAAGACAATGTGATTACAAAATCCAAGATGAAGATTTAAGTCTTCTGGGATGTTATGCCATGTAGACTGGTATATTTACTGATGTTCTCAAGACAACATATCCACTAAGACAAGATAACTACTTACCAGACAAGACGCTATAACAGCCCAGAAGACTAGAACATTCACCAACAGTGCTGCAAGAACCTCAAATCTTACATAAATGAAGCATTCCAAGGTTAATTACATGTTCACAAATAATTGCTGTCTGTCAGAGGAAAATTACCTGTACTCTTACATGTGAAACCATCATGCTGGAGTTTGTAGCCATTTTCACATAAACATTTGTGCCCAGAATTTAATGGCTGACACAACTGAGAGCAAACACCCCATGCTTCACAAGGATGAGAAGCCAAACATGTCATTTTATCTGGCTGTAAATGCAGATGGCTGGGACAATAGCACACACTGCCCATTGGGGCATCATGGCAGAAATGGCTGCAGTCACTGCTTCGATCACAGACCCGCTCACCTGGAAATGTAACAGTATTCAACAAAGAGACCCTGAAGACACAAAATGAGACCCTAAACACACAAAACAAACAATATGGTATACAGCAAATAAAAGTGGGGGTGACAAAAGTTGCCTGCAAATTTCCACAATCTTACTGTTAGCAGTACTAACTATAAATCACGACATATCATTATGAAGAATGTAACTGTGGTGCAAGAAAATAAGGTGGGATTCTAAATGAATGGTCCATGCCTTCTCATCTATGCTGATGTTACCTGATAAATATGACATCAAGAAAAAGAATCTACCAGACACTACCAAGGAGGAAGGACTGAGATATATATGCAAAGTACATTAAGCACACATTCATGTTTCATCACCAGTACGCAGGATAAAACTGTAACATAACTACAGACAGTACATCTCTGAAAAGAGTACAATTATATCTGTGAATGGAAGCAAGAAATCAAAATTACATTCATAAAGAAGTTACAAGCAGACTAATTTGGGTAGTATTTGCTACTAGTCAGTTCATCTTTTATTATATGATATATGACATATGATATGATATGATATTTATTTACTGCAATTGGGTTTCCACCTGGTGGCAGTGGTCAGTAGACTGTATACAAACAGGATAGAGACAGCACAAAAGGAGAAACAGTACACAAAACAATACAAAAACACAGAATACACAAAATAGAAAACAAAAATACAAGACAAAAAACAAACATAAAAAGAATAATAAAAACATAAGTTAAGTAATTATAAAATAACAAAGAGAAGCAGATAATAATGGGATAATGTACTACACAGAACATACATACAGTTACATATCCTGTCTTATACCTAAAAAACACAGATTCAAACTGGGTAAATCTTAAACAATGACATGTGCGAATAATTTTCTGCATCAATTTCAAATGTGGTCAGTTACCTTAAGAGAACAACATACATAAAGAATGTTACATTTGAATGAGAGTGAAAGTAGCAGTAGACTGAGAAAACCTTCACCTATTAGTAGGGTAAACCAATGAAGGATGACAGAGGCACAACATTCAGTGGAGATCAGGGAGATGAGAAGTGCAATAAATATTCAGTCAGAAAACATGTAAGAAGAAACCACTTATGAAACATTAACAGTAAAAGGTATGATAACACTAAAAGTGATCTTAAACAAATAGGAATTCAGTGTGCAGACTAGATTCAACCAGCTCCATAGGTCTTGTGGACATACTGATGAGCCTTTCCACCTGAGAAAAGGCTTGAATTTTAAGACCAGGAGAGCAGCTAAAAGCTTTCTGGATGACAATGGTTTTATAAAAGATAACAACTGAATGTATGTCAAAATGCTGTGTATCTAAGGACACGATAATCCAAATTTATGGAGCACCTGTCTTTTGAACATTATCACATAGTACCTAATCATGAACCATATGGAGGTCTAAAGGATTAAGTTTTTAAAATGCATTTTGTGAGACTGAAAGTGGGTATACGAGAAGTCCAGAAATAATGAATTACAAAGTTTACCACTATTGCACCTTATAAAGCACCAAAGAAGAAATTACTCTGAACATGTTGAAATAATGAGCCCTGACAAGCTAACTGTTCAAACTGCAGACACATTACAGAAAACTAAATGAAATACATAAGAACTCAGGGGAAAAAGAAACACAAATACTCCTATATTTTGAAAGTTAAGTACAACTATAAGACACGTCCACATTATGTAATGTCTGACATTAGAGTAAGATTTCTCATTACATTAGAGGAACATGTAGATCTAAAGTGAACGCCTTTTCTAGTATGGCTACATATATGTAATTGCAAGTTGCCATAGGAACTCAAACCATTACATTTACATGAATGTAGAATTTTTTCCCAATTCATCATTTGGAAAATTCAGGGCTGCCTTAGAATTGTACACAAGATTAAACAGATTTTATAAATATATTTTCCTGAAAACTGAAGAATGTGGAATCGGGCACACGCGCACGCGCGCGCGTGTGTGTGTGTGTGTGTGTGGGGGG
>Ga0268261_10003716_pt1 | contig 11272 bp, 6 predicted proteins | sample TergutNc150P1_FD_190353 | JGI IMG/M metagenome (GOLD analysis project Ga0268261, IMG submission 190353) | Nasutitermes corniger P1 segment gut microbial community from laboratory colony in Florida, USA - Nc150 P1 (SPAdes) (version 2) | ecosystem: Host-associated > Arthropoda: Insects > Digestive... | reverse complement strand
GTACGTACGTACGATTGTACGTACGTATGTACGTACGTATGTATGTATGTATGTATGCATGTATGTATGTATGTATGTATGTATGTATGTATGTATGTGTGTGTGTATGTATGTATGTATGTATGTGTGTGTATGTATTATGTATGTATGTATGTGTATGTATGTATTTATTTATTTATTGGCATGTTCCATTACATTAGATTAGTAATACTACATGCTGTTTACATTTGGTGTTTACAGTCTTTATTCCTTCTTTACTCTTTGTTTTAATTTTGCTTTTGTCTTTCGGTCTCCTCCTTGTTGACTTGTTAGATACTCCTGAATGTTTGTTCCATGTTATGTGTTCATTTCTTTGATTTTACCTAACTGTTGCGTGAATTTGGCAAATGCTTTGTAGTGTCTTTTGATGAGCTTGTCTTTATTTATGGGCCAGCTGTCATCTTCAGCTACTGCGGCTATTAGGCGTTCTCTGTCTTCGTGAAGTATTGCGCATTCGAGTAGTATGTGTTCCGTTGTTTGATTGTGGTTTCCGCATGGGCAGTTTGGTGCGTCGATGATTTTAAACCTGTGGAGGTATGATTTTATGTTGCCGTGGCCCGTAACCATTGTGAAATTTTGTGTTAGGTGTATTTTCGTGTGTAGTCTCTCCGCTACTTTCGGGAAGTAGTCTTTTGTTATTCTGCCCTTAGTGGTTGTGCCCCATTCTCTCTGCCAGGTTTCCACGCTAGTGTTCTCTAGTTCCCTTTTTATGACGCTTTTTGGTACTATGTTGTAGCTGATGGGTAAATCTGTTTTACCTGATGCTTCTTTCGCCAATTTGTCGGCTAATTCGTTCCCGCTTGTCCCTGCATGGGCTTTTACCCACCTGAAACGTATTTTCCATTCTCTGGTTTCTAGCTCGTGCACTGTTTGTCTTATCTCTTCAGTCAGGAATGTGTGTATGTCCGTATTGATTAGTGAATATAGTGTCGTCATGCTGTCTGTATGCACCGTTACTGCTTTGTCTTCTTCGTTTGTCTGAGTAGTTTGTATGCATTTCAGCGCTTTTAGAATTGCGAATGCTTCCGCCTGGTTGTTGGAGCACCTGGTGTCCATTCTGTACAGCAGTTTTACGGTTGGGGTTCCTGGCCGTTTTATAGCTATGACTGCTCCCACACCCTGTTCCGACTTGCTTCCGTCGGTGTAGATGTTTATTGGGGTTGGGTCGTCTGTGACTTTGTCTGTGGCTATGATCCTGGCTGCAGGATGGAGCCACTGTTTGGGGAGTTTATCGTGGTCAATTTGCAAGTTCTTGTGTCTGTTTCCACTGACGATTTTGTATAATTCTGCTGTTTCTTTTATTTTGCTGTGAATGGGTGTTAATCCTGTAATTATACACAGTGCGTCATTTGACACTGTTTTGTAGGCTTTCGCGATTTTAATGTTTATTATCCTTTGCACTCTAGTTAACTTTTTCCTGTGGTTTGTCTTTTCTAAAATTTCCGACCAAACAGGTGCACCGTATAGGAGGAGCGGCTGTATCCCTCCCGTGTATAGTGTTTTCAAAGCTTCATGGCTTAGTCCCCAGTTTAGTTTCGCTGATTTCAATAAGGCAAATATTATTTTCCTGCATTTTTCTGTCACGTGTATGTGTTCTCTGAACGTTAGTTTGTTGTCTATTATAATACCCAGTATTTCATGGTTTTAACTTGTCTGAGGTGTTTGTTGTTTAAATATACTCCCAAGTCCTTTCTTTCTTTCCTTTTTCGACGTGTCATCAGCAATACTTTTGACTTTTGGTCGTTAAAACGGACCTTATTATCTTTTGCCCACATTGAGACTTTTTTCAGCTCTGTGTTGGCTATATTTTCTACTTCGCTCACCGACTTCCCTCTTGTTAGTAATAAAAGATCGTCTGCAAAAGCTACAATTTTTGTACCGCTCGTGAACGTTAGATTTAATAGCGAGTTGTAAAAGATGTTCCACATACCAGGCCCTAGACAGGACCCTTGTGGAACCCCCTTGCTCACTGCTCTTTCTATGGTGATGTTGTTTGTTGCCAGGGTTGCTTTTCGTTGGCTAAAGTAGTTTTTTGTAAGGTTGAATAAGTTCCGTGGGCAACCGCTTTCTTGTAAATTTTTTAGCACACTTGGCCACCACGCGGAGTTGAACGCCCCCTCCACGTCCAGACTTACCGTTACTGTAATTTCCCCTCTGCTAAATCCTTCCTACACAAATTCTTTTACAACCATGATTGCATCCATTGTACTCGTTTATGGGATGAATCCGTACTGGTTCTTTTTTAGAAACTCTGTAGAGTGAATGTGGTGGTTAATTCTGTTTATCAATGCCTTTTCGAGTGTTTCTACCAATGCTGAGAAAGCTTATGTATGTATGTATGTATGTATGTATGTATGTATGTATGTATGTATGTATGTATGTATGTATGTATGTATGTATATGTGTGTGTATGTATGTGTGTACGTATTATGTGTGTATGTATGTATGTATGTATGTATGTATGTATGTATGTATGTATGTATGTATGTATGTATGTATGCATGCATGTACGTACGTACGTACGTACGTACGTACGTATGTATGTATGTATGTATGTATGTATGTATGTATGTATGTATGTATGTATGTATGTATGTATGTATGTATGTATGTATGTATGCATGCATGTACGTACGTACGTACGTACGTACGTACGTATTTATGTATGTATGTATATATGTATGTATATGTGTGTATGTGTATGTATGTATGTGTGTATGTATGTATGTATATGTATGTATGTATGTATGTATGTATGTATGTATGTATGTATGTATGTATGTATGTATGTGTGTGTGTAAGTGTGTGTATGTATGTATGTATGTATGTAAGTGTGTGTATGCATGTGTGTATGTATGTATGTATGTATGTATATATATGTACGTATGTACGTACGTATATATGTATGTATGTATGTACGTACGTACGCATGCATGCATGTGTGTAGGTATGTATGCATGCATGCATGTATATAAGTAGTCAGACAGTCTATATGTGGCCTGCAGACCGCCAGTTTATTATGCGTGGTCTATACCATGTAGGCTTATAGGCCACTCTGTACCTTTGCTCCAGAAATAAATTTGCTCTGACGCCTGTGCTTACGTGTCTACTGGACATTAGCTATTCGTTTTTTCTTAGCATTACGGAAAGAAATTCAGAGGATGCACGAGTACAGGTGGGCCGCCGTATTTACGGATTCAGAATCCGCAGTTTCAGTTATCCGCGGTTGGTCGCAGTCCGAAAACAAAATTGGAAAATTAAAGAAATAAACGGTTCACTAGTTTAAAAACGCGCTCCAAGCGAGAACGGGCCGTAACATGGTGAAATCCAGCAGCCCAAACTCGCCCAGTACTTGACTTATCTTCATTTTTCCCGTACCCACCCTTCCCCGCAAACTTACCACCATTCTGCTTCTAGAGTTCTCGCTGTTCGAATTAGTTGCCGCGTTATCGCAGTGTTCAGAAAGCAACATGAAGAATGGAGAAGTCAGCGAATACCCACAATAAGCTAAGATATCTTTTAGCAAGTAACATTTTCTTATTACAGTTTATGTAAGGTACGTACGTACGATTTTTATTGTAAAATATGTAACAATAACACGTATTTCACGGCTTATACAACACTTTAATGGAAAAGCATAATTTTGTATTGTTCTCTCATCCCTAGAAACTGTACATTATACTGTACAGTACAGGTACTGTACTTTTTCATTGCTGTACCGTCTGTTGAGGGTTAGGCTAAAATGCCAGAATCCCTTAAGTTCATGTGTAAGAGAGAGAAAGAGAGATAATACACTGTAAATGTACAACGTAGTGTACAGTACACTTTATTATTACTTTATTTAATGTTGTTATTGTCTTACTGTGTGTAATTTATCAACTAAACTTTACTGTATTTATGCATGTTACACGAATATCACGTTATATATAGCGTTCGGTAATACCCCGGTTTTCCGTAACCGCGGTAAATTTTTGAAAGTCTTACCCGCGTATACGGCGGTCCATCTGTACCTTCGTGGTTAAAGCAGCAGAGGCGTGGAATTCAGTATACACCTTCACTTAGTAATATGGTTAAGAATTGGCGAAGCTATGCCGCTTCTCTCTTCACATGTCTTTATGGCATATACAAGGAAACTTTATTTTACGACATAAGTAAGGGCAGCCCTTTTTAGGCGCGATCACAAATTCGCGAGAAACGACTCTTAGCTTCGTCATATCTGCCGTCTCTCTATCTCTCTCCGCCCATTCTCATGGAACAAGTCCCCCACCCACTGGACGGATTTTCGTGGAATTTTGTTTTCGAGACTTTATTACAATCTGTCGAGATAATCTAATTTTGGTTAAATCCGGACAAATATTTCAGTACGTTTACGATAATACCTGACGGCCGTGACAGTCTAGCTTGAGAAGGCGAAGAGTACATTGCTGCCTTCCGCTCCTTGAGCCTCGGAAGTGTGTTTATAAAGAAGGTTTTCACCTAGTTTTTAATTTTCTTTCCGGCCATGAGTGAACACGGGTATGCAGTGGTTTGCTGCTTAGAAAAGAAAATTCAAAAATTACAGCATATGAAATGCACGCATGGCTGCATGACTGCTTAAACTCGACGACTTCAACATTGTAGAAATTAATGACATCTTAAGGCAAGTGCGTATTAAGTTTCAAACAGCTGAACAGGCAGATGCTCTCATTCAGAGAACGAAAGATAGTCTGGTATAAACACGCCAACGGCGAACGATCGACGGTACTAGCAAAGCTGCTATTGGTATACGTAACGTACTCGCCGCTAACTTTCGTCCTGAAGTGGATACGGCAGTCATCAAAATTGCATTAGATAAACTCGGTGTAATACATGACATCAAGGACAAGTAATGATTACAACTATATAAATACATCATAAAAATGGGGTTCAAGTACTAACAATGGATTTATAAATACATATTCCATTGCATATGTACGTGGCGGGACATCGAGCCATGGTCTCATATGAGTGGTGCTCCACTGCCTGTAACATACGCAATGCTGTAACACATCTAGCGCCACACTGCGCCCATCGTAACTTGAAAACTACCCCTGCCTCACTAAATGCGGTGCCAATGTGGACACAAATGATCGAGAACTGCGCTGTACGATCACAGCGTGACACACAGATGATGCATCACATTACGAGCCCCGACAGAAACAGGAGTCAAATATGGAACACGCAGTACCTCAGAATGCACAGTCAAATGACCCCCAACTTTTCTTCTTACATAGTACGCCCCCTTAGACAAAGCAAAACCATCAAGCACGGAAATATGTAGAAGCAGACAGAACACATCCTGAACCGTCCATTACGGAGACTCCAACCCGGTTAGCCGTACCTCGCCCAACATCCGTTCAATCATCTGTCCCCCACATGACAGCGAAGAACCTCAATCAACACAAAAGCAGGTACGATTCCACACGTACAACGTAAAGAGAAGAACAGTTCCAACGGCCTACAGATACAGGATTCACCAGTGACGATGAATTTCCGTCGCTCATGGCGGTTGACGTACAGCCACGCAGCGCCACATGGGAGCGGAGTCACGTAAGAAGAAAATAAGGGCGGAGGAAACTAGTGAAACTTACTGAAGCCTATTCGAAGTTAGCCCAGCCAACACATCTCTGATTGCTCGGCATTACGTTAATAACTGCATGAACCATATCCATACGTTCCATACTTTTAAATGGCATTCACTCGAGAAAGAAATATAATCTATTACACAGCTTTATACGGAGCAATGGGGTGGACATCTTATTCCTGCAGAAAGTACCGTAATAACAGACCAACTTAACGGTCTTCCAATTTCAAATCTTAACAGACTTCCAAATGGATGGGTGTACATATTACCAAATCACATGGGCAAATATCTATGCTCTATCTGGGTCCACGTTACGAAAAGTGTGCGATCGTTACTTTAGTATTTACTTAATATACCTGCCTAGACACAACAAGCAATCTGTATTCTCAGCGGGTATTTCAATTTGAATTGTCCACCCCCCCCCCCCCCCCCCCCCCCCCCTCCGACTGCAGGACAAACAGGCCCAGTACACCGATGAGTACGTTAATTCAAAATTATCACTTACACGACGTGTGTAAAAACACGAAAGAAGGACGCAAATATACGCATTTTGTAGCCACCAGTACCACGAAATTTGAACGCTTTTACATCTCTCAAGATTTGATATCGCACAAAATCATGCCTGGAATCGTCGCTACTACATTTACGTACCACAGTGTGGTACTGCTGCTTACACATATGCCCACTACAGTGCAACTCGGGTAGAGGCTACTGGATTTTGAATACCTGCCTAAAGGAAGACATTCTAATTTGTGGCAGATTTGGCGAACAGTGGGAAGTATGGGAAAATGTCATCTGTACACTGACCTTTTACATTGGTGGGAAATATGCGCCCAGAGAAACATTATGAAATTCTACCTCACTGAAATAGAACGGAAAGAGACTCACCTAAAGACGCAGGAGAAATACTACACACGCGTATGTGACCTAATAGGCAGTCATCAAAACACGTACACCACGGCTTTGCAGCTAAAATATTTCCAATAGCGAATCCGGCTAATCCGAGACGTACTAGCAAGAGTCTATATACCGCAATAAGACAGCACGCATCGCCAACAACAGCACTAGCCTCTGTTTACCATATAGTTCGAGCACAAAAATAGAGACGGAAGATAACCATCGTTAATATCCAAAAGACGAATGGGCACCTACTCACCTCAATAAGGGATATCCGGACCTACGTACTTACAGCACACTACAGAGAATTCTGATTTTCTGTCATTTAACTATGGGTGTATGCACAAAGTTGGACGATGTATCACTGACACATGTAGTCTTTGATGCAACGACGAACTGCAGCTCCCCATCACGATGTAGGTATTAGAAGACATTGGTATGCAAGTGAGCGAGGAATAAATCACCGTGCATGGATGGCAAACACGTGAGTTCTCTCTCCTCCTGTGGGATACGATTAAAACTGCTCTGTTAAAGATATATTATGCACTACTTAGGAAAAAGTCGTTGACCCCATCGCAAACCATGGGAAAAAGTGTTAACTTATCGAAACCCAGGACCCGCGAATTATCGCGGACTACAGATCCCTTACATTAATAAATGCTGACTATTAAATTTATACGTACATCCTCGGAACTGGTCTGACCTCATATATACACGAGAGCCTGCATGTAAGTCAACATCGTGGAGCAAGAAGCATCAATATAATTAATGCAGTGGCTGACCTACGGGATGTGGTTGCATGTTAGGAGCTGTTACAACAAGCCTTCTGCTTACTGTCTCTTGATTATGCCTCTGCCTTTAACAGAGTTTCGCATGGTTTCTTTAAAAAATACGGCTTAAATGAGAACACAATTACACTCATACAAGTCATGTACATGAGAGACTCTTTCACGATGTGAAATAATGGGCATAGGCCTATCTTATTTTAGCAGCCTTTCTTATCAAACGATCTGTAAGACAAGAATGTCCCCTTAGTATGCTTCTGTACGTAATAGCAACAAACCACTCCTCACCAAACTGGATGAAGAACTGAATGGACTCCTCGTAGATGTGAGACACAGAAAACCTCCGGTAGTGGCATATGCGGATGTCACCGTAATTTTAACATTCCTGACTGACATAGCCACAGAACACATAGTGAACAAATAACAGGCCACGGGTGAAGATATAAATCACAGAAACTCCAAAACTTTACCATTAGGACGATTAGGATGCCGTATTGGTGTTGATGTGGATCCATGAAGTCAAAATCCTCGGAACGTACTTCAAATTTACGATTACTGCTACTAGGAATACAGGTATGCGCCGCATTACGACGTTTCTGTCAGCGACGGACAGCATATACGACAGTGGTCACATAAGATTATGATATTATAATATAATATTGTAATACTTACCATTGTGTTACAATTTCCTATAGTATTCAGTACAGTAACATTCTGTACAGGTTTGTAGCCTAGAAGCAATGGGCTATATATAGACTAGGTGTGTAGTAGGCTATACTATCTAGGTTTGTATAAGTACACTCTATGATGTTCGCACAGCGACATAATCGCCTAACGACGCATTTCTCAGAACGTATCCCTGTCGTTAAGCGACGCATATCTGTATTACATCGGAGCCCGCCATACACTTTAGTGCTTAGTTCGGAAGACGCACCTAAGAGACCTCTGCTTATTACAAAGAATCGTGCATACAATTCTATTTAGCAAAATATATTGTTACACAGATTTTTCCGATATCGGAAGAGTCCACACGTCAGGTACACAGTATAATTTTCTCTTTCGTGTGGGCCTGCGAAATTTTCGAGTTCCGTTGTCCACGCAACATAGGCTTCTCACGGAGTGTGAATTGCACCCTATGCAACTCAGAAAGAAATGCAAAACACTATAAATTAGTCGCTGTCTCATCCACATGGCGATAGAAGGTGGTCTGAAAGCCATCTGGTTTAAAGTGTGGAATTATTACATTTTTATTCCGAAACTGCTTGACATGAAAATCTTACCGAAATGTTTTCTGTACCTACGTACACACTTCCGAGAACTAAGCTATAAGTGCAAGGCTCTTAAGAAAACCGGTGGTGCGACCCTACATACAGAGTTATATCTACGCTTGCGAGCAACAATCGGTGGCACCCCGGAAAAGAGAGTAACCATTAAACAGAGAACGGCCCTATTCTGTGTTACTATACACAGAGTAGTGGTAATTTCTTACCGACGTTTCGGGACAGTCTATCGGTTCCATCCTCAGGGTTCAAGAATCAAAAACATTCTTGAACACTGAGGATTATACTTTTTTTATTTCAACATTGCTTTATATGTATGGCTACTGAAGACACAAAGGGGAGTAGTTTGTACCTTGAGACAGAATACAAGAGAAGGTTAAAGTTAAGAGTAAATTTATTTTGCACACTTTGTATCGGTTCAGGGCCTATAGCCTACTACACTAATGAATACACAACAACTTAGTTTATCAGAAATAAAAGAAAAAAATTGTATGCAATTGATATAGTTCCAGTAACATGTATTTAATATATATACAAATGAAGAACTAGAAATTTGAAAGATAAGCTCTATTCAACTACAGTAACTTCTTATAATTCTGTATAGCTAGAGGGGCATTAGATGCAGTAAAATCTATTGGAAAACACAACGTTGATCTTTCTGGCAACATGGCAGATACAAGTTTTGGTGGTGTCAGTTCCTTTCGTCATTTCATACTTAATTCAAGTGTTAGTACAGATATTACTTGTACAAAATGCTTTCAAATGAAAAATTGACATGATAATACACTTTTTTATTATTACCAACTTGATAAACAAATTTCTTGTTCATTCACATAAATTATATAAAATTAAATTCCTTTACATGTTTTGAGTGCAATCCACTCATCATCAGGAGGTCAACAACGTAAATTGTACATATGCAGCCTCTGGTATCGTCACTCTCTGCAAGTGACAGTCACTTGCAGAGAGTGACGATACCAGAGGCTGCGTATGTACAATTTATGTTGTTGACCTCCTGATGATGAGCAGATTGCGCTTGAAATATGTAGAGGAATTTAATTTTATGTGATTTATGTGAATGAACAAGAAATTTGTGTATCAAGTTGGTAATAATAAAAAAGTTATACTATGATGCATGGCCAACCAAATATCATGATAACACACTATTGGAACTGAAATTGATGCAGTTAATTATAGAACTTTTTCAGAAAGAAACAAAGCAAAATAGTGTTGACCTGCAGAGGAGTTGTGTCATGGTGGAAGAAATTTTTATGGGAAAGAAATTTAAGTAATATGTCTAATGACAATGAAGTTAACACAATGAATTTTAAGTGTGACATTGCTGAATTGAAATCACTTCCTCACCCTGTCAAAACTCAGCAAGTTGTAGAAGCCATTACATCAAAAATCAACAAATTTTCACTTGAGTGTGCAAAAAATAACGGCTCAGCAGATGGCAGGTCAACATCCATAGTTAAATCGATGGATATTTTTACTGGAAGAAAAAGTAAATAATGTAATTCTGAGGAACTAACAACCCATGGAATACCAACCATCATCAATGGAAAAGTGTCATCGAATGTGAATGGTAAAATGACAATTCCAGACCACGCTACTACAAGTACATATGAATTTTCAGTGAACCATGCTAGAAAAGTGAACAAACCAAACAAGGAACATAAAATCATGGTTGTGGCAAATAGTATGCAGAAAGATTTGTAATGGGAGTAAAGGATTGTTTAAATGATGGGTTTGATGTTAGTGCGTATGTAAAACCAGGAACGTCCACAGACATTTTGATTAAGACTGCAACATCTGAAATTAATAATTAAAAAAAATTATGCAATAGTTTTTTTTCCGCAGAGGATCAAATGATGTAATTAAAATAATTGTAAGAGTGGTCTAAGGCATATTCGTCAATTTGTCAAAAATAATAATTTAACAAATATTATTCTTTCTTTATCTTTCGTGTATTTTGATTTTCCAATAGTTTAGTTTGTGCAATGATCCTCTGGCTAGAGAGGGGCAGTGGCGTCGATGTTTATCGGCGAGGTTGAGAGATCAGTTGTGGGAAGTGCTGCAGTCTACGCGGGAGTCACTAATACTTTCTTGTGTCTGACAAAGGCATGGGACGGAATACAGATCATCTGGACTGATCTCGGCAATTGTGTATATATAAATATCTTATTTGTGTTATGTACCTATGCCATATTTTGTGTAAACCTGTGCATCTCAGTTCTGTATATATGTGAATATCTTATTTGTGTTATATACCTGTGCCAACTTTTGTGACACAAACTAACGTTGGTTTATAGCAAGTGTATTTGAAAATGATTTGTGTGATGAACCTGTGATGACTCCGTGAAATGGTATTGACCTACTTTGAGTTGAAGCGCCTTGCACTGTGTAGTTTGCAGACAAACATTCTGTTTCTCTGGTCAAGAGAACCAGTGAAGAATACTACACTACAGTCACATGTGTGGTTGTAAATTAAGTGGCATTACTTTCGACTGGCTAGTGTACTGTTCAGGTTTGAACTTCAGCAAGTGATCTCGGCAATTGTGTATATGTAAATATCTTATTTGTGTTATGTACCTATGCCATATTTTGTGTAAACCTGTGCATCTCAGTTCTGTATATATGTGAATATCTTATTTGTGTTATATACC
>Ga0268261_10003715_pt1 | contig 11272 bp, 9 predicted proteins | sample TergutNc150P1_FD_190353 | JGI IMG/M metagenome (GOLD analysis project Ga0268261, IMG submission 190353) | Nasutitermes corniger P1 segment gut microbial community from laboratory colony in Florida, USA - Nc150 P1 (SPAdes) (version 2) | ecosystem: Host-associated > Arthropoda: Insects > Digestive... | reverse complement strand
ATGACATTAGTAGCCTAAGGGTTAATGATTTAACCCTTATCCTGCTAACGTGGAGAAAATGGTGAGCTCCTAATAATGCCAGCAAATAGCAGATGGGATTTAATTCGGGGTTTAAAGGGTTAAAATCCTCAAGGTTAGACAGTAATTACAACATTACAGTATTCTAGAACTGCTCTCCTTTGTGCTAATGCAGTGCTTGGACAGATAATTTTAAAGCTCCTTTCACAAGCTCTAAGATAAATTCAGTTCTGACCAGTACGTTATGTAGGATGATGTGGCAAAATACGTAATCATGCATGTCAAATTTTAGAGTTATTTTCAATTTTTAATTGGCTGTAACTTCAAAAATGTTTCAAATATACAACTGTCATTTTTAATTCATTCATTTCCAATATACAGCAGCACATGTAGGCAGAAATGGTCATGAAAATATCTAAAAACAGGAAAGCACCTGACCCTGATAGAATTTATCTTGAATTCCTAAACTACAGAGGATTAACCCTTATTACTAGATTGCATATTGTCCTCAATACCTGCTGGATAACATGCTCTATACCTCATATTTGGAGAAGTGCCCACATAATTCCACTCTCCAAGAAAGGTGATAAAAACAATTGTAACAATCATAGGGGCATTTAGTGAACTGAACAGTGCATATAAAATATATAACAAGATCAGCAAAACGCTCAATACAATAACAGATGCAGTTATTCTAGACGAGCAACTAGGGTTCAGAAAAGGAAACTGTACTATAATTGATATATTCATTGCACAACAAATAATAGAGAAGAGACGTGATTTCAACTTAGAAACACATACAGCTTTTATCAGCTTTGAAAAGCATTTGAAAAAGCAGATCACAGTAACCTGCGAAATATCCTCCATAAATTCGGCTATTCAACCCACCTTATAGAGCCCATGAAATGCATATATAAGAATAACACCACACCACACACACACACACACACACACACACACACACACACATATATTAGTGGCAAGATTTCTGGGGAAATTTCCAGAAATCCAGAAGTGAGACAAGGGTATAGCTTATCGCCGACTCTTTTAAATGACAACATGCTTTGACTATGGAAAATTATTACAAATCCAGGGACATAAATGAATAATACCATTATAAGCCCACTCCTTTTTGCTGATGACCAAATAATTCCTTAAAAAATCTGAACATTACCTCCAAACAGCAGTATATAAACTTACACAAATTGCTAAAAATTACTATTTTAGGATCTCTGCTAACAAGACAAAGGCTACAGCATTCAGAAGAAAGTTCCCCATCCAAACAAAAATTGTAACATACAACCAATGGATTGAACATTATCACATTTCCTTACTTAGGTTGTGACATCATATATGACACTAGTAAAGATATTACAATGAAACTTAATAAGCCTAGGCGCATATGTGGCAAATTAAAAAGAACCTTGAAAAACAAAACCAGAAAAGAAACACAAATTGAGTTTGACAAGGTGATGGCTGTGCCCTTGGTATTGAACCAAAAACAATACAGTTCCATGATCCAGAAATGGTTTAACCACAGTCAGTTAATGGCTGAACAGGACTGGATTGCTTTTGCAACAAAAATATCAGACAAAAAAGAAACATCAGTCCCAAAATTGCTGATATTGACAGCTACAGAAAAAGGTGGGGAGAACATTTACTAAGATGGATGGATCAAGAATTCCGAAGATTGCCTCTGAATATAATCCCACTGGTAGAAGAGATGTGGGACATCCAAGAAAGAGATGGGCACTGTGAGGTCAGAACAGGCCAAAGGCCTAACCCTTGAAAGGAGGAGGAGGAGGAGGAGATGATGATGATGATGGTGGTGGTGATGATGATGTGCAGGCCTACATATGTGTATAAAGGTCTTAATGATGACTCAACTATAATAGCTTGTAGTTTTATACAGGTACCAAGCTTTCAGAGGAACCCGCTGCCTCCGTCTTCAAGATTCATGATCCAAAATGCCTTAATCGAAAAATCAATACACTATCTTCTGATTCCCATGCCACACAAATACAAATGGGAATGCAGAAAGTAAGTTTTCATGAACAAATTATATTATTATTATTATTATTATTATTATTATTATTATTATTATTATTATTATTATTATTACTACTACTACTACTACTACTATTACTATTATACACATTCATGATAGGTTTATGTACAAGGATCAACATCCAAACAAAACTTTCATCATGAAATAGCAACTGCATCCCCTAATGATCAGTATGAATAACAACCAGACAACTGCATATATATTTTCACTGTTTCAATTATGACAAACATCAAAATATATAGGAAAAATAACATACATCACTAAATGGCAACAACTAACTTGAAAGATATCTATATATCCTGTTCCACCACATTCAAAGTCTGGCAGGAAAGAATAACCAATGTTTAAAACCAATCACAACACATATATCAATACAAAATACTCACAAACCTCCAACAACATTCTGAAGTTTTAAAATTCTTCACTAATTCACATTTAGCTGCTCAATATATATCACATTCTTAGATAGCCAACAATGAAGTTTCCTTTTTCCAATGAAGAAAATGTCTAATGATGGGTAGTATGTACATATTCATAATTTGCAATATATTGTGCCCATGGAAGCATAACAAATGTCAGGAACTTTGTCACTGTCGTGTGTCAGTTTCAGTTTCACCAAGATCATAAATAAAAGCTTAAATTTACTTACCTCTGCCTGCTTGATCAAGATGGACTACGTACATTATATGGGTTATTGACTGTCCACAAGGTTGACTTCAGAAAACAATCAGAAAAGCCTCAAAATAAAAAGATGCACACTTACCTATACAGATGACTGGCAACAATACCTCTTCATATCCTCGCTCACACCAGATACTGAAGTTAGTATCTGAAAAAAAAAATCCAAAATATGATGCATATCAAGTGAACATATAAACAAAAATCGGTACTGTAAAAGTGGCATGGCTTATATCAAAACCTCTTGGAAGCTAACACTATGGCATGCAGACAGTCTTTGGAGTTTAGAAAATGGGGTTCAGTTAACCTTTACTATCGATGCAACAGCACATGTATTCCATCCGTCAGGCCGTGAGTTGTGGTTTTTCAATACTAATATCATTACCCCCAAATCAAAATGTCGCCACCAGTCACTCAGTACCAGGGGAATTACAGTCCCTCAAATCAAACGCGAAAAACGTTAAATTCATTTTCTGGTCATAGCAATACACAAAATTCCCGGTAAAACACGACGGCAACTACAGCAATTTCGTGCAATGTTAAAAATTTGTATTTCCGTACTTTCACTTTTCATTGCTGTTACACGGAGCCACAGCTTATAAACGAGTCACACTGCTCGAATGTTAAGACTGGTACACTTCTGCCAGATCCACACTTTTATTTGTTCGTTAGCCATTAGCTTACGTATATAATAAAACAGATTAATAGTGTACTTGACCATACACGTGATTATAAACAGGACTATATCAATGCCAAAAAACAAATAGTAACTACACTGTTTCTCGATTTACTTCATGATATATCCTTGGAAGCATATTCCGCAAAAAGCTAATTTCCACAAATACCGCTCAGACCATCAAGTTGGGAGGCAAGCGTCAGCTTACCTACTGAAAAGTGTGAGTTAATTAGTAACCTCGGACTCTTTCATTTACATAACACAATTCAAACTTACTTTCCTTGCATTAGAAACACAAAATTTCACTAAACTTTAATCATTTGTAACCATATCCCACAGACTACAATCCAAACACAACGCGAAACCATACGCTTAACGCCACTTACAATACTACGGACATCACAGATTACTTACACAGACCGACATCGACCTTACTGTCACTCATACAGATGATCTGTGCTCAGACGAACACAGGTTACAACACGGGAAATTTTTGTGCACCAGAGAGAAAACGAAGAGGAAGTTATTGCGAAAATGTACTGTAACGGACAGCGTTTGTGCTCGAACCAGCTATGTAAAATCCGTGAATCTACGTGGCTGACAATCTTGGGTGTCACTGTCTGTAATTGAATTGGGCAACAAAAATGGTGCCGTGATTTCAGGCTTCAGCTGCGATTTATATGAGATCTGCGCTCTTGTGGGATATTACGTGGCGTACAGTGGTAATGCTGTACCGACGTTTCGGGACAATCTATCGGTTCCATCCTCAAGGGTCATGAGAACAAAAAAATGGTGCCATCTATGCGAATCTCCTGATACTAACGTGCCGATAAGCCGGCAGTCGCAAACCCAACTTCATACGTAGTCGATCGGTAGAGAAGCGAACTACTATTTCACTCTTTTGTGCCGTACTGTGCTGGGCAACAATGTAACGCAGATAACGAGTTATACAGAAAGGCACCTACGATATTTTACATCTTTCAGTCAACATTCCACGGACGCTGCATCCCAGATAAGAGGAGTCAGAACATTTCACGTTACAAAAAAAAAAAAAAAAAAAAAAAAAAAAAAAAGAGAGAGTACATATTGTGAAGTCAACTTTGATGTAGCTTCGCAGGTGGTGTGCAATATGTGTGTTGCCAGGCCTGATCCATGTGAGTTATGTTTCGCGTGAATGAGAGCCGTTAATGTGCCGTGGTATTTATTTATGAAAAGTATGCCGTGGTATGCCGTCGCCAGAGGAAGAAATCCAGGCATATACAAGACGTGGTAATTGCTCCTTCGTACTAGTATACCCTGCCCAGTTTTTAAATAAACCTTTTTTTAGCAGTTGGAGTAAGCGCAACTTATTAAATTTTGAGGGAGACTGGTTCTTCCTCATGAGTGATAACAGCATATTGCCAACCACACGCTGGAGAGCAGCTGATGGCCATGTTCAGTAGTTGATTGTAGACGAACTTTCCAGATATGGAGCCAGCCGCGGTATATCGTCAGCATTTGCTGCCATGACAGCCTCAAAACAAACAAGGCTTATAGTAGTTGTCATTTATTACGCAGAATGAGCCGGTGAATTTATCCACCTTGAGTTAGTCATTATATTATGGAACATCTGTATAAACCTCACTCTTAACTGTTAAATACATTGACCAGCTATAACCAAAATATATTAATTAAAGTTCACTTTCACCTAAAATGTTGTAAAACATTACTTGCATACCCTATAGTGCCAAATATGTCACATAATTGTAACATGCTATCAAAGTCTACCCTGTGAAGAAAGGAGATGCTTTATTTTGTGTATCCTACTTCATTAATCCCATTATGTCCACATGGATGGACATAATGAGCAATGTATGGGTTGACAGGTATGAGTGTTAAAGTTTTGATATGTTTAGCACATTCTCTTGTTTTGTGTCAACTCAAAGAATAACCAGAGTTGAGATAAACTTTAAATATAGGGAACAAAGATTTGCTCATAAATAATTTATTACTAATATGTGAGAACTGTATATGAAACATACCCATTGGTGTAACAGTTATAATATCTATCATTACTTTCAATCATGATGACCCGAGTCTAGGGTCGAAACTATTTGCCATCTAATAAAATTGTTCGCAAAGTGTGTATTGGTCGTGATTGAAAGTATTGATATATAACATGTGAAAGTTGTCAGAATGTTAAGGAATTGCATCTTCTTACAGGGCAGAATGCCAGGCGGAGATATTGAATTTCAGTGGTGCTAAATACCACAAGTTCAATACAGATACAGAAGCAATTAATTTTGTTAATGAACATGGGAAAAGTGATATACTATCTCAAACACAACAGAGATATGTGAAAGGATGTGGAGAAAATATAACTTTACAGCAGTTACCATCATCACAAAGAACGGGCACTCAGGATGTAACTCTCAGTCCACCTGGTAGTTCTGAGTGTACTAAGATGTCATCTCCAAGACTAAAAGGAAGAGCACTGAAACAACGTCTGTCATTCCTAGAGAAAAAGTACGAGGACTCGATGAAAGAACTTCGTACAGAGATAGATGGAGTCAAGGAGTCTATTGAGAAATTTGATACCAAATTTAATATCCCATCAAACAGTAATGCACATGACAAAGCAACAGTGACTGAAGAATTTAAAGCATTGCAAGAATGCCTTTCACAGTTAACAAAAAATTTTACAGATTCTATTACTGAACTCAAAGCTGAAATAAATAGTTTGAAGCTAGCAGTAATTACTCTAGGGTTGGAAGCAGGGCATAACAAGACCCAGTGTGATGAAGGAGCATATTCTTCTGGTAGTTCACTGCCCTGCAAGAGCAATCATTCCTTGAGATTGGATGCAGGTGGACCAAGTACAAGTGCAAGGTATGTAGAAGTAAAAACAGCATAAGCATGAGGGTTGGTCAGAAAATGTTTGTATGACATATAATGTTGTAACTAAAGAACCTACTGATTGTGATATTGGCAGTGACTGATTTGAAGATAATGGTGAGAGAGAAACAGTTGTGACACCTATCACAGGGAGTGGAAGGGATCATCATACTATAAGAAATGTTTTATTTGTGGTGGGAACCATGTGGAAAAGTAGTTGGACAGCAGTACATTTAAATCTTGTGACTTTTATTGAAGCTTAAAATAACGAATCCAAACATATGCACTATAAATGTATGTCCTAACTGACCCTCATGTAAGTAATGGTGCTAAAATCATGCAAGAATTTTTTATCTTCTATATATTGTTCTGTCAGATGCCTCCATTTCTGGTGTCACTAACTTTTGTGACTGCTGGTTGTCTTGCAAGTTGAAGAAATCCATTTCCAAGGTGAGGAAATAGATGAAGTGCACTCTATCATGTCATGCTACTTTGTATCCCATAGGTCATATAGTACAACAAGCAGAGACGAGACTAAAACTAACAAGAGGAAAATCAGTGTGCCTGATACAGTAGCAAGACCTTTAAAAGTGCTGAAAATTGAGCCACCCGACACAGATGATAAGGTAGATGATTTTCCGGGATTTGAGGTGGACCAAAATGGATACGTGCATGTGTACACTGATGGAGCATGTGAAAACAATGGGAGAGCTGGAGCCAAAGCGGGGATTGGAGTGTGGTTTGCTGATCATCATCCACTGTGAGTTATTCAAGATGTCATTTTGACTCGGTTGACCTTTCTCCTTATGGAACTGTTTAACAATTTTCATTTGTCCATAAGGTATTTCCTTCACCAGGAGAGAATTTCCAGAACTAAGTCATCAGAAATCTGTTTTGGATTTTAACATTGTACGTATGTATGTGGAAAATTGCTGAGGTTAGGGTATTGTCTTCATGAAATTTTACAATTTGAAACATTTTATTTTGCTTCATAAGCCAAGTGGTACTTCAGCATATCATATGTTGGCTTATCAGTCAACACAGAATTCAGTGTATCCACTTTGTTCTTGTATACCGCTGTTTCATATGAACTTTAGCTGAATGAAATGTAATTACAAGGAATGACAGTTTTACAAAAACCATGTCTATATTTGTTTCCACCTCAGGTGTTAAAGTCACCATTCTGAACAAGAGGATACAATTACCTCATTTATTTATTGTATCCAATATATTTTGGCCCCTGAGCGGCCATCTTCACAGAAAACTATACACCTTAACAATACATCACATAAGACAACACCAACAAAATGCACAATATTATAATATATAATTTTTACAAATTATGTACTATATTGTGCATTTTGTTGGCATTGTTTTGTGATTATCAATTAATGCACAGACATTAATAATATAACATTTAATGAAAAACACTGGATACATTACATAAATGAGGTAATTCTCTCCTCTCATATACAACAGTGGTCTTTTATTGTTTGGTGTTCACTACGAAGGTTTTCCTTTATATATAAGATTACGTGTACTGCAAAAATGTAGATCTTTACAACAGTGGAACATTTTTCAGAGTGGCTCTTCTTTGACTCAGAAGTGTTTCTGAATCTATTACATGAAGAGTAATTTTGAAGATTCCGTTCTCCTGGGATATGATGCAGTGTTATCCTAGGAAAATGGAATTGGCAGAAGCCTCAAAACCCATATGAATGATTTTGTTCAATTTGTTATGTATGAATGTCAGTGAAAAGGTAGTTCTGTTATGTTCATAAATGTTAGTGTGTTAAGCTGTAGCTCACATGTACCTTGACTTAAATCCTCAGATGTCTCCACATAGGATGTTGTAGGAACATTCAGAGCACACAAAAGACATTCTGGGTACATATGTGTTTAATTTGTCAGATGACCATCTACTTTTGTAGACTGCGGTTTATTCATTTATTTTTAAGGAATTATTCTGAACGAGTACAAGGCCGCCCGACTAACAACACTGCAGAAATCCAAGCTGCCACATGTGCTATTGAATTGGCAAAGAGAGCAGGTAACAGTGTAAATACATTTTACTTACTGTAACTGCTTCTTTCCATTGTTTCATTACATGTTAAAAAAAAAAAAGTACACATCTTCTAATTCAGTGGGTAAAGAACGTTTTCCTTTCTCCATCCTTTGCACAACCTTCCGTAACTTCCATTCCCATTCTATTTTGCACAATTCTGTTTAATCTCTCTAAAGAACTTTAATACATGTTCAGAAACCTTTTGTCTGTATTTCAGGATATATCTGAATCATTTTCCAGAAAATTCATTTGTTTATTTGTGATTTAATTAATGATGCTGTCAGTATCTGTTTATGTAACAATGAATGGCAGGCAGATTAGTGAATAATGAGTTGAAAATCAAGTGGAAGGACGTTCATAGTTCAGTTTACAGACATTCATAGTATTTGCATGGAAAAACTGAATAAAACTTCTGAGACATCTCAGGATATAAGTGTGCTGGATAAATTTTCAATCAGGCTCCACAACAGTAGATGCTACCACTAGAGCCAGCTTGTTTGGTTAAAGTAAATTAGATGTCTGTGTTAATGTGCATATCTGATATTGTAAAACAGCATCCATGCTAGAGAATAATACTGACAGAGTATGGAGGATATGCAAAGTAATAAAAATTAAATATGGACTTATATTATTATTAATAGCTGTGGGACTGAAAATTGATGTGAGAAAAATTATGGCTGTGAAGATACAGTACCTATGAGAACCACATGGAGTACAGTAGGAACATTAAATACATTTTTAAAAGAATTTGACACTTCGGATATTTTAGGGGCAAAGAAAGTAAAATGGTCAATTCAAAATGATTTAATGTATTTAAAAAAATTATATTTGCTTGACACTGTAACAGTGGAGTTGACATGATATTTTCACAAAGAGAAAGAAAAGTAAGTTGCTGGATCTAATGAACTTTTGAGAAGTTCAGTATGAAAGAAAAGGATGAAACCCCACAAAATCCATGGTTATTTTGAACAGATGTTGCTGGCTTTTTAACATTAGAAGGATGTACGTACACAGGAGTCCAGACATGAATACCAGTTTGCACATGGAGGGAAGAAAACAGTTTTCATGGTGAAGATATTGTTCAGCAGGTTCAGTTGAGATATGCTGCTGGACCAAGGAAGTTGATCAAGTTGGCTGAAACAGTGGCACTTTTGACTTTTATTCAGCAGGTATCTTATATCATGGTCCAGATACTTTTATTCTGCAGGTATCTTATATCATGGTCCAGATACTTTTATTCAACGGGTATCTTATATCATGGTCCAGATACTTTTATTCAACAGGTATCTTATATCATGGTCCAGATACTTTTATTCAACAGGTATCTTATATCATGGTCCAGATACTTTTATTCAGCAGGTATCTTATATCATGGTCCAGATACTTTTATTCAGCAGGTATCTTATATCATGGTCCAGATACTTTTATTCAACAGGTATCTTATATCATGGTCCAGATACTTTTATTCAGCAGGTATCTTATATCATGGTCCAGATACTCCACTGTTGTGACTGAATATTTTTTTTAATCCATCCTAGCATAGGCTGTGATATTACATCAAATAAGGCCATGAGTCTTTCATTCCAGATCCTTACCAGTTCATCATTCATTAGTCATCCCATCATTTGATCTACCTATCTACAAACCACATGGCTTTTTTTTCCCCCACATCCCATAGGACAAAGCAAGGAAGAAATTTGGACTTTGGAAATGCCAGAGGACAAGTTTTACAATAGTACTTAATTAACTGATTATTCCTGTTTTATCTGTGTCCTGTGTGATGTAACTTTTGATGACTGAAGTATTATTAAGGTTGATTCAAATATGATCACTTATTGCCACGTGGAAGCAATTCACTTGGCTTATTTTTCATGCAAACGTTTTGTTATGAATATGCTTGGACAGTACTGGTAGTTCATCTGGTGAATAATGAAGGATTTTGTATACTATGTTACTGCTTCAAAATTTTTTAGGTGTGGAGTGATGTGCTGAAGATTTTTAACTGTATTCGTTTCTCTTCAAGTCTTTAGATATAAAATTATGTACCAAGACATCTGGACATGATGCTTATGTAGAAGATTTAAATACTTTTATCAGTACTTATTATGCTTTTAATTTTTCAGGTATTAAAAAGTTACTACTTCACACAGATTCACAGTTTCTAATAAGCTGCATTACTGTGTGGATTCACAAATGGAAGCAGAATGATTGGAAATTATCCGATGGTGGCGAAGTCAAGAACAAAGAAGATTTAATGGCACTAGATGAAGCATTGGAAGGAATAAGCGTGAAATGGGTGTGTAAAGACACATATACTGAAATTTTCATACGCTATTAAGTAAATTCCAGTGGTTACAGGGTAAGATCGTGGACTGTCATTCAGTAGGTTCTGACATTTATTCCTGGCCTATCTTTGCAGATTCTTTTTCTTACAAAATGAAACCTTTATCCCTGCCAAAGCAAGAACTTTCAGGCCATAAAAAATGCCAGGATCCCTGTGGGTCGTAATCCATATTACGTTGTAGATTCCCTCTGCCAGACATCACTTTCATTTTTCATCTTGTCATTTGCAATAGCGGAATCTAGAGCGTGGATGCTGCCGTTTAATGAATGGATTCTTTGCTGTTGCCTAGATGGGCACTCAGAAAGACAATACAGACCACATCTGGAGGCACTAGAAACGAACCAACCACTAAGCCTCCTTAGCTCTTACTTACTTACTCCATGGAGCAGAGTCCTTCTTGAGAAGCTATCCAGTAAACTTTGCAGTTAGTCAAGAAATTCCCCCGCGTTTATGGAACCCGAAAGTCCCTCACCGTACCCACAAGTGCCCGCCACCTGTCCCTATCCTTAGCCAACTCCATCCAGTCCCCACGACCCCCTCCAACTTCCT
>Ga0268261_10003714_pt1:0-10000 | contig 11273 bp, 7 predicted proteins | sample TergutNc150P1_FD_190353 | JGI IMG/M metagenome (GOLD analysis project Ga0268261, IMG submission 190353) | Nasutitermes corniger P1 segment gut microbial community from laboratory colony in Florida, USA - Nc150 P1 (SPAdes) (version 2) | ecosystem: Host-associated > Arthropoda: Insects >... | reverse complement strand
ACTTCTGTTACTATTCCGGTGGCTCCAATTTTTACTGGTTATTATTATTATTATTATTATTATTATTATTATTATTATTATTATTATTATTTAACACGGCGTATCACATAAGTTGTGAATTTGTTGGATCCTCAACGTGTTTTGATGCTGGTCGGCCATCTTCACTACAAGGGTACGGAGGTTACCGAAGAAGTGTCGTTGGCCCTTTGAAGCATCGCGTCGTGGAGTGTTACAGTTTACACCTATGTAAAGCTCTGCACGTTTTAAGGTTGACGCTACAGGGAGGTGACTGGACAACTGGCCTCTTTATTTTTACCCCTGGGGAGCATTTCCCTGATACCCGCTGGATAATATGAATCAGTCTCGAGTAACCCTCGCTTTCCAGGAATCGAGTCCCTGTTGTCCAGCCCATGGCCACAAACATTAGTCTCAGTATGCCAGGTTACCGCATCCAGTGGCCTTGAAGTAAGGAGAAAACAAAAGAACAAGAATGTAGTAGAATGGTGCAAGGAACTTGGCAAGAAATGTAACAGTGGGTTACGTCACAGAGATAAATATACACTGTATCATGGGCCAAGTAATTAACTTCTGGATTGTCACATTTCTTCTTCAAGCAAATTGGAACTGAATGGTTTCTAGTATATTTCAGTCGCATGGAATGCATGAGAACGATTTTAGGTGCGCATAAGATTTTCTACAAACCCCAGCATTTTGCTGCTCTTGTCTTTTCAACTGCAGTTTATTATATACAAACCTGTCCTTTTTCTACTAATCGGAGTCGTGAACAATTCTTGTTTATTGTAAGTATGCTCTGTTTACATGAAACTACAGGTTTGTGATGCCTGAAGGTATATAAAACAGGGGTGTACGAAGTCGCAAAGGTACGCAAGAAACACAAATTGATAGTAATGTTATTGTAACATGCCGAAAGCAGCATCTGGAGAGGGGAGTAACAGGAGTGGAGAAGGCGTTGTGATAGTTCTTGTCTTTGCGTTTTTGCGACCTTCGTCTATTGTGTAACTTCGACTGCGTCGCATGCTGAAGCTCTCGCAACGTTAAGATGTAGAGTCCATTTGAAACGTGATGGCACACGGTGACGCACGGGAGGGGAAGTGAAGGGGAAACTGGCGAATGGAGTGGGTATTCAGTACTCTTCACACTACCTCGGAACATGGTGTATCCAGCATTACTATCGCTGATGCGCATACCTCGGCTGCCAGTAGTCGACTGAACTGACGCCCCTGCCGATTTAAATGAACTCGTCCTTTCGCCGAAAGACGAAATGTGGTTTCTGCGCGTGTGCCATCACATTTCAACCGCAGTCTACCATCTGTAGGGTGCGGGGGATGAATGGGGAAGTGGACCTGTTTGTAGCTTGCAGCTTTGGAATAACGTGGTGCTACCTGGATTTATCTAACACAGTTTCCGTATTTTCGTGTTGCATGATACCCGGATTCACACCCAGAACATTATCCCCACCGCAACACCTATACGTTATGTCGGGTATCTTCTCCCATCTTCCTCATACGTACTCACCATGAAGACAGCGAATTCTTTATTCACCGAAACGGCACACCTTCTGCACACCACGTGTTTAAACCCCGAAAGCCGTATTTATGTATGGTATAATGAGGAGCTTTAGATTTGTATGCACTGTTAACTAAGTGTTATTAGTGTTATCGTATCAAGCGTTACAGTGCGATGCGTTTTGCTAGAGCAGTGTTTCCCAACCTTTTTCCCTCGGAGGTAATTGTTCATATCTCGAGGAACCTTTGCGTTTGGAAACGTTTACAGGCCAGCACCAGTTGATGGCGGGGAGCCTTACTGTAGCCACCGGTAAGGCGGCTCTGCAGATATATGAAGAGAACGCAGACACAAATACCGCTAAGTATAACTTTTTTTTTTTTAAGTTTGGACTGGCCAAATGAAACAAAGAGGCAGTTGATAGCGCGGTGTTGTCAATTGTCTGAATAAAATTCCTGTTATATTTTGCGGGATATTTGGAATTTGTCGCAGTACTTCAAAAAATGTTGTATATTCCACGATCTCTCGCGAAACCCCGAACGACGTGCTGCGGAATGCTGGTTGGGAAATGCTGTGCTAGAGAAACAAAACATTATTGAGCGGAATGTGCATTGAATTCAGTTAAGATTTGGTTCAGTATTCATTACTGGTGGGTAGATGTCGAAAAACCATACAGATCATTACATGTAAAGTGGATGGGTACTGTCAGCATATTTCTTCAATGTTACGTTTTGTGAATGGTGGTAGAATAGAGATTATACAAATCTGGGGTTAAGAAGGTAGCAGTCTTCTGGGACATGAAGCGTTAACGTGTGGTAGATATTTGCCAACGCTTTCTAGGAACCTCCTGTCTCCATGTTTAGAGTAGACGAATATCCAGAATGCAGAGTCAACAGGTTTCTACGAGACATCGTTACATAACATGCCACAGTACGCGGTGGTTAATTTTGTGGGATAGACGTACACTTGAGAACCTCTCATGTCACACAGGCTTACAGAAGTTTATTTGCTTAAGTGAGTTCGGACATATTTGAGATTCGCCATATACAGAATTTCAGTTATCTTAGAATACACGTTAAATCCTTAGAATGAGAAATAAGTTTTCTTGATTTCGCGACTTATCGAAGATTAAAGGCCGTTCCCAGTGGCCGCGCGGTCTAATGCGTGGGTCTTCGTTAGCTCCCTTGCAGGGATTGCGGTTTCGAATCCCGCCCGGGGCATGGATGTCTCTTTCCTATGGGTGTTGTGTGTTGTCAAGTAGAGGTCTCTGCGTCGGGCCGATCACTTGTCCAGAGGAGTCCTGCCGAGTGTGGTGTGTCTGTGATCGTGAAGCTTCGATAATAAGGAGGCCTTGGCCCACTAGGGGCTGTTGCGCCATGGAAAAGAAAATCTAACGTTAATAATTATCAACGCCGTTGAAGAAGACATTAGGAAGGTGGTGTTGATACAGGCTTACTCGAGATTGGAGCGCCACTGTGCAAGTGCTGGGATACGTAAAGACTCCGCAACTCCATAGAGCAGAGCCCTCTTGAGAACCGGACAGTTCCTCAGTTAGTCAGGAAATTCCCCGAATTTCCTGGTGCCGGAAGGTTCATTATTGTGTTCACAAGAGCCTGCTTCCCACTTCGTCATTCACACTCCTGATTCATGTGGAAACTGTGAATGTAGTGTATGTGGCGATGTGGAGATTCAGTGACAGGCTGTCTTAAACTTTGCACTAGTAAGGGATTTGAAGGGTTTATCATCTTTACCACCACCATAAAATCTCTTATTAGAGGCCTTCTCTTGTAGTACTTCACTTCTTGAACTAACGGTGATGTCCACCGCTCACGCTTCAAGGTTCAGACTGCAGTACTTTCCGTCTTATGTGAGTTGTCTGAAGTATAGCTGTCTTTTGTAGTGAATCTATTTGCTGCTTTGCTGATATGGCCTCCACATTTTTATGTAAACCTTTTGTTACTATTCCGGTGGCTCCAATGTTTACTGGTATAATCATACATTTCATGTTCCACATTCGTTGTATTTCTGTACTTAAACTCTTGTAATTTAGCTCCTTTTTCTGCTTCCTTTTGCGTGACTTTCCCTGCCCACTAGTATTTCCACCTCTATCATTATGCATATTTTCTCTTTTTTGTTTTTAATTGTCATATTTCGCCTGTTTGCCGTAACTTCCCTCTGTATGTGTACCTCTTGATGTGATAATACTGTTACATCTCCATATTCACATACTGGGTTGTGTGTGTGTCATTTTTCTGTTGTTTCGATGCCTAATGCTTCGCATACTGGATTTATTTTTGGTGTTATTGTCTTTTTCTTTTTTTGTCTCTTTTGTGTTCTTAGCGTGTTTTTATGCTCATGCTAACTCATACTAATTGGTCATTAGACCCTTGAGTATGTGCTGAAGTGAATAAAAAGCTTATATGAATTATGAGTTCAGGGCCGCGGTGAAGTTTTCGTGAGCTGCAGTTTTCATACCCCTGCTTTTGGTACTCTTCTTAACTCTTCAAGTAATTACTTGCATGCAGTCACTTGAGTAAAGTACGCGCGCGCGCGTGTGTGTGTGTGTGTGTGTGTGTGTGTGTATGTGTTAGCATAAAGCGAGAGATGTTGCTGCGAAAGCTCAGCAGGCAGTTCAGTCAGCTGGTTGCTAAGACTTACTATATTGCATTTGGTGTTTGTATATCACCGCATGGCAAGTCAAATGGCACAAAATATTTCACCGTTGTTGCTTGAGAGTATATCGTGCTGCCTGCTTCTGGGTTTTCTTACTGTGTGCATACTTGAAAAACAGGATAAAGGGTTTTCATAAACTTGATGAAAGTTATATTTAATGGATACCAGGGGTTCTTTTTCCCGCGCTTAAAGTGGCCGGGACATGACGCCGTACAGTTACCTGTAGCTTGTGTCTATACGTCCGGTCCCCATATGCCTAGCCAGTCCACCAGCAGTCACTCTGGCATGACGTTTCATTATTTGGATCAGGGCATACTCTCGACCAGATGCAACACTCCACGTGCAGAGTTTGCTATGACATAAGTGTCTTTCATTACGCAGATATAAAACTCGCTCAGTCTAATGAGACAAATCTTGGACCATAAATTTTTTGCCATCATTGTTCTTGTATTTCACCTAAGCCTCTGACGTCTGCTATAACACAGTGGTTATAAGATTCGAGGTTCCTGCGTTGTTGAATGGTATACCTGCAGTCCTGGATGTGGCGCCCTGTCGTCTGTCTAGTAGGGTAACGAAGCGGTCCTCGTGGAGCAGGAGTGGGTTATATATTGAGTCAATCACGCTCGATTTCTTTAAGATGTGTACCACTATTTTGCCTTCTCTATGCTTTGGTCTCGCAAGTGTTCTTTTCCTTCACGATTTTCGAATTCAAAATGTATACGTTAGTTTGCCTCCGATGAGTGCTGGAAGCTGCACCCACCCGGTCCCCTTTTGTTTGATGAAAGGAATAATATCTGATAAAGAAGTCAAATAACGAGGACTGTTCATTGTGTAAATTTTTCTGTCCTCGTAATTTTTTTTTCTGTGAGGTCCAAATGCTTTCGTCAGCACCCCGATCGTAGGCATACGTTACAGTGAAGAACCAAGTTTCGCAGACAGGCATTCACTTTGGGACACAGTTCACGAGTATAGAACATCATTGTGAAGATTTACCTGGTGACATGGCATGCGTGCGGTTTTACGTATCGATGTTGTACGTAGTTCAGTCATAGCCAGACCAGTGTACTCGTATCCCAACCAGGTTTCGCAGAGCATCATTAGGGATTCCGCGAAAAAGCATGGAGCGAACACCAAAAAAAATTTAAAACACCATAAAAAATGTCATATATCCCTCGAAATGTCACACGATTTTTTCCGGCAATTGACAGTAATGGGGTAATACCCAAGCCCTACCCAATGCATGTCTTTTTTTCTGGCCTGTAGACGGTTTCATAGGTAGGGGCTCCTCGGGATTGATAAAAAGGGTTTTTTTAGGTGTTCCTCCATTGAAGAAAGGTTGGGCAACACTGGGTCAGACTAACAGATATAGGCCACCGTAGCTGTCTGGGAGGTTTCGAAGTAGGCAGTGTAGTTAAGATTGTAGAATTGTGCTGTGCGACGCCATATTGCAACGTTTCTAAGGAGGCGGCTGCCTCCATCTGAGATGTTGGTGTTACTGTGAAACCACACGACGTCACATTCCCAAAAGCTGTAAACGTAACGATTCCTTGAGAATCTCAAGCCTCTGTGTCCTACGACTCTTGAAGCAGTTTCGTAGCTGCTCAGTGTCGACAGTGCTGTGTTCAGTGTGTCTGTTTGCTGAGTTTGTTAGTAGAAGCTACACGCACTCACAGAAGTGGATTCTTGCCCTTTACTGAAAACACGCGTGAATGTGGCTATGTCACTTTGTGTGAAGTATTGTCTGCTACGGTAAGTAGCATTTAACAATATGTTACATTGTTTGCCTTACAGGAAACTGTCAATCAGCCCATATTGTTGATGATACACTCGTTGGAGATCAAACGTGAATGGCGTAATCATTGAGTGAACCACAGCCTTGCCTAAATTCTCCCATTTTGATGCATTATTGTCATACAAGAGAAACAATTTTGTTACAAGGTTTTTGTAATACGTTTATTATTGTTATGTGATAGGTCTATTAAGGGATACAGTTGAACATTCACTCCTGAAATTAGCTAAAACTGATTGAGATTTCCAAGTAATCCACCTTTTATGTTGGTTAATGTCGTGACGGGATAGTACATAATAGGCGATTATGCATTTCCTAGAACATCTAAATTCAGGTAATATAATATACAAGAAAGGCATTGTATTGGTAGGTGTGTGGTGGGTCCCTGGCTGCCGTCCATTCAAAGTGAGTTCTATTCTTTGAAAGGTGGCGCACTAATAAAGCCGTGAATGCTGGTAAGGCAGGTGGTTTGTGGCTGCAGTTCACTAATTCAAATGACGGGTTGCCTGTGAGAGAGACTACGTACGTTTCCTGCTAGTGGAGCACCATGCCACCCTCCATACGGAAATCGTCATGAGAAGTATGCTGACGTGACAAGTTACGAACGTGTCCTCCGATATGTAATTATCACATCATTCATTGTGATCGATTCGTCGGTTAGGCAACGATTTTTATTTAGTTGTAAGTGACATGTACCGCGCATGGGAGAAGTCAGAAATGCTTACAGGATTATAATCGAAAAACCTTAAACTAGGGGTAGACGAGAGGGTAGTGTCAAAGCGGCTCTAAGTTAAACCGCGTACAGAAAGGGTTTATATAGGATTAATGCCGTAGACTTATATTCGGGAGGTGCTTGGTTCGAATCTCTGCTGGGTCAGCAGCTAACTGATGTTCGTGTTCTTACTCGCTGTCTGCAGGCAAATTGCGGTATGGCAGGGGTGCACAAACCCTGGTCGCTAAGTCATCCAGGCGACTACATTTTATATTTGTTGGTCCTTGGTATAGACTGGTATAGACTTTGCTTTATATCACAATTGTAGTGTCTAGATTCTTGAAGTAACTTCTAGATTTTTGGCAGATTTGTGCAACCCTGCGGTATGGTATTTCGTTTGGGCTACAGCCACTCCCCTCGAAATACCTTTCCATTCATCAGTAATCCGACCATTCGATGTTGCATGGTTTAGGGTTATTGGCATTATTATAATTAAACCAAGACACGTGATGTAAAAGGTGGCGCTGGATCCACGTGACCCAATGTAGATTTCGAGTAGGTTAAGATGAGCTCAACATGCACTATATGCAGGAGTTGCCTAAACCGTATTTCAGCACAATTTGTTATTGTTACTAATTTGTTATATAATTCTTCGAACATAGGGCTACTGGGTAGATGTATTAGGCACCTCAATTTGCTAAATAATGCCCATCAACTTAAAATAGCCTTGGACCAGCGAGAAACAAGAACATCAACCCCTTCTTGTACCAGTTTGAATTTTATATTCTCAGTAACTTCTTCAATAACCTTGTTATCACTCCCAAACATTTTCCCACGGATGGCATCTTTGAGGGCTCTCGAGGAGGTGGGAAAGTTAGGGGGCAAGATGTGGGCTGTGTGGTGTGTGTGTGTGTGTGGAAGAACTGTCCATTCGAGTTTTTGCGTAAAACACACAATGCCGTACGACTCCATTTTGATGACCCCCTGCGCATGCGCGACAACACTTACTGTTCCGCGACGCTGCAGTATCGAGCGGGACATTTAAAACTAACCACAGAAAAGTGCAGGCATTTCCCGTGGGTTTGGACTGAAGTATAGGAGGTGTTGCAGAAGTTTCTGGTCAACCGTCTTACGTAGGAGATGACAAATTCATTTTGAATTTTTGTCGACTAGCTGAAGGGAGCAACTTGGAACATCATGGGGCAACTGTAAATTAATGGGAGAAAAAGATATACATTTATTTAAGTACCTTAACGGCACTGCGAGTGGTTCAGATTACATAGCATCGAATGATAGAATGGTTAATGAATAATACGTTGGAAGATTTGTGGAAGGCAGCGGTCGTGGCCTTATTTGTTCTCATAGCATACGTCAGTGTTTTTGGTGCGGCTGAGGAAAACAACGAAATAACCTCAGAAGCATGGGAGATCTAGCCGATATTCGGACCGAGAAACTATGTCACACGTGTCAGGATCGTGGAAATGCTGAAATGTACTTTCGAAAAAAGAGGGGGGTGGGGCAGGCTAAGATTGAGGATTGGTTTAAAGTGGCTGAGGGCAGAGTCCAGTGGCGGACTACTGTGAACATGGTAATGAATTGTGTGATGCCAAAAATTTCGTGATAGGCTGAGTGACTATCCAGTTGTGAACGAGGACTCAGGTATATGGAGTTATTCGGTCAATCCGTGAAGAGAAGCTGATTCGATTGGTTTCTGAACTGTGTAGCAATGCGCGGAAATCCTTAGATTGTTTAACTGAGCAGTAGTGTCTGAGGGAGTTGGGGCTTTGAGAGTAGGCTACAGTGCAATGGTGGGCCGAGATTGCGAGGGCGGTATAGGGATTCGCTACGGGCTGGACGGTTCGGGGATCGAATCCCGGTTGGGGGGCGAGGTTTTCTGCACCCGTTCAGACCGGCCCTGGGGCCTACCCAGCCTTCTATACAAAGGGTACCGGGCTATTCCTGGAGTTAGAGCGGCCGGAGCTTGACGTTAACCACCTACCCCGTCTAGCATCGAGGTTAGAGAAAAAGTAGAGCTATACGTCTACTCCTCCTTTGTGCCTTCGTGGCAGGTTATAGGTTGAACTTCACCTTTACCTGCCTTTTTGTGCTGATGGAAGTTTGTAAACTCGTAAATTTTTGACATGTACAGGCGTATGTGTGTGTGCATGTGTGTGTGTAACACTATTTAGTGAACTTTGTAGCCCTTCAAAGACTAGATCCGTCTTGGACTCTTCTCATAACTTCATACCGTTTAATCTCGGAGGAGGAGTCAATCAGACATTTTGCTGTTCTTCACAACTGTCCATGTATTATAAAATGTTATTGCTATTATTACGTTCGATTTTTATAATTCTTTTATGAATTTGGTACTGTCCGCTGATTTTGTCTCTGTGTTAAAGGTACAGGTCACACATAACTTCAATTTTTTTCGCGTCGAAATATTTTAAATTGATTCTTTAGAAACGGTATTTCGTACAAATTTTGTTACTGTATTCGTATGTCTGTAAACTCCATATTTCATACACCCAACCAGGAGCAGTAAGTATTAAATACTGCGATTGCACGCCAATATTGTCCCGAAGTACAAACAGTTGTCTCATAAAAAATCGTTATCTACATAGTGTCCTGACATAACACGAAGAATACGTTAATGATTACGTCACACAATAACATATTTTCAGTTTACCGTATGTGGCGTCATATAATTGTAGTTAAGGATAAACCAGTAAGGCAGTTGTTACATACAGTTATTATTATTATTATTATTATTATTATTATTATTATTATTATTATTATTATTATTATTATTATTATTATTATTATTATTATTATTATTATTATTACTGGGTGTACTTTTGCCCTACCTATCCATCACGCAAAATGCATTTTCAGTTCAAAGTTTAACCCCTTTGAAAACAAGTTCTAAGCATTGTCCCATTGTCTGTATTGTTGTCTTAATTACCCGGCATGCAAATCGCATGCTTTTTTATGTCTCGTATTACGTTGTATCATCTGTGGATTGTTTGTATGTACCTTATTTTTTATGATCTCGGAAGATTGTATCTGACGTAAAATGTGTTTTGGTTTTCTGTATTCAGACTGTTATCAGAAACTTATTTTTTATTTATTTATTTATTTAAATTTGAGGTATTTACAGTCTGCTTCAAGGAAGCTATAAGTAAATTATTTTAACGCTTACACTTTGAGAGGAGATGCTATCCAGTGATAGTTCTCCCAAGAGTAGAACACTTCCTAATAATTATTGTCTTTTATTGTAACACATCTGTGGGCCACTGTCGGTG
>Ga0268261_10003713_pt1 | contig 11273 bp, 6 predicted proteins | sample TergutNc150P1_FD_190353 | JGI IMG/M metagenome (GOLD analysis project Ga0268261, IMG submission 190353) | Nasutitermes corniger P1 segment gut microbial community from laboratory colony in Florida, USA - Nc150 P1 (SPAdes) (version 2) | ecosystem: Host-associated > Arthropoda: Insects > Digestive... | reverse complement strand
TGAAATTTTCAGGAAATACTCACCAAAGACCCTAGTAGTGCTTGAGGGTGTGATACCTCTGGAAACATTCCCCCTTGTGGAGTGGCACTAAGGAGAACTTGCAGAGGTACCGAGTTTCACCGTGTTAAAAACGCAAATCTGCGTCACCCGTCCGCAATCTGTTAATGTGCACGTGTGATTGAAATGTGAAATAAAACGAATAGCCAGACGACTGAAATACGGAATTATATGGATGTGTTGTGAAGTGTGGCTGTCGTGTTGTTAAGCGTGGGGTAACATGAATACGGAGTGGAAATGTGCAGCGGTGTTCTAAAGTCACGTGGTATGGAAGACTGAGTTTTTGAAACTTAGAAGATAAAGTCATTAAATGCTGACTTTCCCTTGTCTGATGATGAGCCTTAATTTATCTAACAGTCCTAAGGTGTGACATCCCCTTTATGTCTGTACACACGCCATAATACTGGCGTCATCCGTCGATACACGATTTTTGTCACAGAAAATCCAAAGCAGCTACATGTTTCGACTGCAGCAGCCACACACATGACTGTAAGATGTCGCCCTCACGTGACGTAATGTGAACGTCACAGTGCTCACAGTTTTTACAATATATAAAAAGTATTGTAAAAACCATTACTTTGTGAACTATATACATTTAAACATTAAAAAAATTAATGGTGAAATAAAAACCTCCACAAAAGTCCGCGTTTTAAACCGACGAATGGCAGCAGCAGGTCACGTGTGGATGGCTGAAAGTACAGAAGTGGTTGGCCGTTCGTCTGTCGGGTATTTAATGGCACTGGTAGTGTCTGAGGTGAAGATAGTATAGTGCAGTGCACATTACATTTTGTACGGAGATATAAAATTTTGTGGCAAGATTAGGTTATATCTGTCAGTGTACTTACATTAGTGTATCGTCCGATGTAAATCAAAATATTTTGGTTACATATTTTGGATATTTTGGTGGTCTTTCAGACTCATGGTTGAACGGGAGGGCAAGGGGCGGAGAAACCTTCATGTCATGACGCAGTAAAATGTGGAGAATTTCTAACGACGTTAGACACTACCAGCGTCTCGAAAATGAGACTGGAATGGGAGCGAAGTTTCGTACTGTAACCTTTTGCTGCCTTTCTCAGGGTGAAGGATGAAGGCAACAGGTTCCTCCGAAACGTCGGCACCAAATTACACGGCGTAATGCTTTAGAAGAACGTAAAGTTCATGCTCTCCCAGTACAAGTCATTGCTTAATTAAGCACCTTGCCATGGAGACGTAGGGGAGTGGAGGTAAAGCTCCACTTATTCTTGACCTAGACACTGCGAACATCACATCCATCAGAATCTTGCGCACGACAATCTGAACATAATAGCTGCAGCAGGAAATATCTAGAACACGTGAACCAGAGAACCAGTTGCAGTGGGCACTGCGCGCAGCAGCGGCACAAGTCTCTTAGACATATTCTGCTCAGACTTTGCACTACTTTCTCTGTTAGCTTAAGAACAGGGGTAGCTCAGCACCTATAGTGACTAGGCTAGGAGATAAACACTTGAGATATCGTGGTTCGATTCCCGACAAGAACAGAACATTTTCTCTTTTCCATACTTCCTGCCTTCCGATGGGCGGTGCGTGCAGCTGACTGCTTTGCCAACATCTAGTGCTCAGGTTGGCTTAAGCCCAGACAGAGTTTTGTTTTTACCTTGACCACTGTAACGGGTGTTTGGTGCGGTGCGGGCGTTGTTGGCGAGTCACGTGACGACCTGCCTGGATTGGAGGCCATGGTCTGTTTCCAAGTCCTATCAAGACATTTTATGGACAGACCGAGGAAAACCACGAAATACCTTGCTATACTCAGAAGCCTGTCGGCTTTAGAGGCGGATCACACGACAGCGACGCCATTTAGAAGTTCACAAACTAAACGACCCAGTCAACGGCTTTAGCCGTTTATTCGTGGTTCATTTGAGCTGCCCTCGCACTGTCGTGCTGCCCGATGAAACGGACAGTTGTACGAGGTGTACGGCAGTGTGCGCACGGGCAACTGTTTGATCTTGGAGAAGAAAAAGTCGCAGCATTTCAAGGGCGACACGACTGTCGCTTGACGACCGCTTGTGCAAATCAAATACAAAGATATATATGGGCGCAAGTGTACAAGAGACAATCGCTCCGTTCTCCCACTACGCAATAAACTCCCTTTGCCTGTACCAGTGTTGGCTGTACTTGCACCTAACGGTGTTTGTCCCAGTAACAACTCAAAATCACACGTAAAGCGCCTGATATTTTTGTCCGATATTAACCCGATTTGAATTTTCTCGACAGAATTGTAATAAAATTTCTCAGTATAAAATATCACAGAAGTCTGTCCGCTGAGAAACGAGTTGTTTCACGCGGACGTGCAAACTGACGGGCATACAAGACAAGGCTAATATCAGCTTTTTGCGCGAGTCTGCGAATGCATCAAAGATATTTGATGGCTGTAAGCCTGTCCTGAGGTGTTCTTGTGGAGAGTAGGATTTTCTCTGCAGTAATTGGTGACCCGTTATCGAAGTGTCCAACACTGCTGTCTGCATTCAGTGTTTCCAGACCGCAGTAACACAGCACCCACCAGCGCTCTACCGTCGCAGCCCATCAGTGCACCGAGACTGTCGCTCTGCGTTGACAATCGCCAGCGTCTTCTGCCGCCCGTACTGTTTTTCGCAAGGACTGAAACCGTCCGTGCGCGATTAGCCGTAACGAATCTCGGAGTATATATTAGAGCCCTGTGTTCCACATTTTAGCCCGATTTTGATGAAACTTAGCACAGGATAAATTCACAAAATGTATTGGGGCATTGTGAGTTCCATCAGAACTGGAGCAACGAAAGTCTTCCTTTAGTTTTGGGGGTAAATGAAGCTACACGTACTCGTGTGCCGTGAAACCGTGTGGTATGTTGACAGTAAAGAACACCTTGTTCAAGTGTGTCTATTACATGTCTGATACCCTGCTAGTAGTATTGTTCATTTACTGTGCTTTATGTGTTTTACGGATTGCATAATGATGCCTCGAGTAGTCTGGAATGACTTGATTGTAGTGAATAATCAATTGGCAAGGACTCGGAAGGAGTTGACCGTGGCATAATTAAAATACTAACTGGACATTACCTGGAGGGGCTGTGGAAGACTAGGAACTAAGTACAACTACCTGTAAGTATAAATGGTGGTCCGCCCGAGAACTGATCCGAGTACTGCTGAGAAACAGTTGGCGAGGAGCACAGTAGATGTTATCCGTTGCACAGTGTGCAGGCTAAGTAGGCACCTGGGGTCTTAGCGGCCGGAGTGTGAAGCTGCTCACCTGCATCAAATGTCGGTACAAGGAATCACAGGCTTATAGCGGCTGGCTGCAGGGGGAGGACGAAGTGCAAGTCGACGTCCCTCTGTCAGAGACCAGCCACCCCTGCGCACAATACCTCAGGCGGCCTGTGCCCCGTCGTAGTTATAACCTAGCATTGCATTACAACAGAGGAAAATCACGGCGATACTCAGAGTAGCCGAAAACTGCTAGGCACAGTTCGTCGTGTGGAGTAAGGCGCGTTGTTGCGGACAGCCTAATCTGCCCTGCTGATCGTCAGCCGCTGTTTCCCACGGCCTCAGGCGGCATAGCCACCTTCCAACTTGCCGGAGTCGGGGATTTCCCAAACCAGGTAAATGGAGTCGAAACCGTCAGTGCGTACCGCGTAGTAAACACACTCCGTCTCGATTATACAAACCAACCAGTTAATGGTGTATTGGGAAATAATCGCTGTTTGTTCTTAGATCCACACAATACACATAAATACACTGTGTGGGCAGAACGTAGAGTTGTTTAATGTTAAACCACTGGGTTTTAAAGGGTTAATACTGTTTTGCGCCATCACTGCTAAAGTATGAATGTCCGTACTTACTCTTGACATGTAGTGCACTAATGACGCAAGCCGCCACATGTCAGGTGCAACTCCACTTGGATCACAATCTACAGCACTTCTCAGGCGCGTTGGCATAAATAGCGAAAAAAAGCATTTTAGCTTCATTTGTGTTTGTCTGTCTGTCTGTCCGCATGTATCAGGGCGGCTCCCACAGCACGGATTTTGGTGAAATTTTATATTGAAAACTTCTACGAAAATATGTGGATAAATTTCGTGTTTGGTTACAATCGGCCAGCAATATCGGACACTTTACATGAAGACCTCAGTGCGGTGATAGTGCTGACAGCAGTACGAAATATTTTGTGGCTGTACAACAATGCAATGAGTACGTATTCTAGGGTTTCCATGGCAAAACTCTACGGTTCAATGTTGTTCACAGCTACATGTAGGTCAACAGTACAAAGTTACATTGTTACGTTTCCACAGTAACAATGGTTACGAGAAAGCGTAACAGTGTTCCGTTATACATATATTTCCCATTTGTTTGTTACAAACTAACAGTTTTCTTTGGATTCAGAAAATTTATTACCGCGTTTTTATCTGGTAATTTTGTCCAGCAATCTGGTGACGAGACGCGAACATGTGCTTAGTTTCTGTTTGGACTGAGTTTCTTACCGGTGGCTAAGAGAGGTTGGGTGTTCTTCATGGTACTTATATTTGCAACCAATCACTCAACAGCAGCCAGTATGTCCTCTGTCAGTCGCTCCGGGTGTTCTTCGTCCTACACAACGGCGCTCTCAAGTCCTTGAACTTATTCTTTGCACAGCACTTAGCGAAGTATGTTATTGGTGCAAGCAAAACATGTGGAAGTGTTGTCATCTAGCAGTAAACTATCAGCCTCTTTATCACTGCGTCGTTTCGTTGGCAACGCTAAAGTAGAAGTTGCACCGCTGTAGTCTGCAGTTCGATCAGGCAGTAGAAGGAACGTAATGATGGCCTGCAGGAATGTAACTAATACGCGTCACTTTACATGTGGAAATACTATAAGGGATACTTGCTGTTTTGTAGCTAAATAGACATGTGAGGAACGCGTCAGTACCTTACCTTTGAAATATTAACCTGAATTATATAGAAATATTCAGCCCGTACCGCGCAGTAAACACACTCCGTCTCAGTTATACAAACCAACCAGTTAATGTTGTATAGGGAAATAATCGCTGTTTGTTCTGAGTTCCATAAATACACTGTGTGGGCAGAACGTAGGATTATTGAATGTTAAACTGATGGTACATATAGTGACCACTGGGCCGTAAAGGGTTAATTTTAACGCCTACTGTACGCAAATACAAGCCGGAAGGTCGCGATTTGATTCCCGATTGTGTCACTGGAATTTTTCATTGACATATTCCTTCCGGCCGCACTGTGGCGCTGGGGTTGACTCAGCCTCTAACAGAAATAAGTTCCAGGGATATTTCTTGGGGGTAAAGGCGGCCGGTGCGTAGTGATCACAACCTTACCACCTTCATGTGCCAAATGTCTTGAAATCTGGGAGCCTCAACCTCCTGGAACCCTCAGAGTCTGTCCAGGCCTGTCATGGGATTGCTTTACCTTCACTATACGCAGGAATGTTGTCGCCGGTAACTGAAGAGCAGGGACAGTATTATGTACCTGGCAACCCACGTGATGGTAAGGTGCTGCGGCACGGACACACGTGCAGATAAAGAGCTGTAGTGCAGATACTGGCGTAAAATAGGAGAAAATTGGTTTCATTGTTGGGAACTTTTTTAAAAGAAACGTGTTTGTCAGTCAGGATAATTGCTGGCGGTCGCAGTTGGAAGTCGTTGTTGTCAAATGTGTAACTTTGTGTTCTGGTGCACAGTGGACACTTACAGTAACAGGAGACTACAGAAAATTTGTGATTAGCGCTCACCAAATATCGTTAGGTTGATCAGAGCAGTCATGCGGCAAGGATGGGAAGAGGACAGAGGAAGTTGCAGGGTTTTGGTGGGAAAACCTGAAGGAAGGAGCCCACTTGGAACGCCTAGGCGTAGATGAAAGACGGAATTAATACAGATCGTAAAGAAATATAATGGACTGGCTGGGTTCATCTGGCTCGGAATAGGCACTATTGGCGGGCTGTTGTGAACACGATGATGAACTTCCGGGTTCCATACATGGCGGGGAATTTCTTGGCTATCTGAGGAGCTGTTAGTTTGTGAGTAAGGACCCCGCTTTTTGGAAGTATCCAGTTAATCTGCAGCTCAGTTTGTGTACTGACGAATGGTGTGGTACACAGTGAATGGTGCGCAGTAATTGTCAGGCCATGCGAGAGGCAGCAGTCAGGGCTGTCGCGGTATTTTACTGCAAAGACGGTCGACAAATTACAAATGCTGACAGCCCGACGCTCGGTCGCACTGCATGTGTGGATACAGTTTCACACTTATCTTTATCTCATCGCGCAAGGTTCAGGGTTACAGCAAGTTCCACCTTTACATCGTATTTATGGATGCACGTAAAACTTGTATATTCCCCCCCCCCCCCCCACCGGGTTGGTTTCAGAAACTCGTTTCGTCTAATTCGTACGCTTACTTTCTGTGGGACCAACCCAGCGTGGCTCAACACAGACCAAATCCAGCGACGAATTTTGTTATCGGAATGTCCTGCAAGTTCATCGTGTGTTATTGTGCGTGAGTGGAGGGTGGGAGGAGAGGAGGACGTGCAGCTGTTTAGATTTACTGTAATAAAGTGTTGTGTATTGTCGGGTATGGTGCGGACACAGCGCTGGCGTTGAAATGTTGTGAAGACGGTAGGTTACGTAACACGATTACAATGGAACAGACCTGTACAGTTCTGGCAGGAAAACGTCAACAGACGACTAGGCACACCTACAGCAGATGGGGAGATAATATTAAAATGTTTTGCAAAGAGTTAATGAGTTCTGTGTTACTGCAGTTTATTTCCCGAATTTCGCTAAATTGCTTATGTTAAGCCAAGTTCATCTTTAGGGTTAATATTAGCTTCTTCTTCACCATAGAAGGAACAGACAAACGATGAACAGATCATTTCCCACCCGTCTGCTTAGTAGCTACCACCCCTCCTCGCGCCTTACCTCCCCACACCAATTGTCTTCAACCGGTTGTATCTTATACTGGCTGTCTTTCCCCCCACCCCAGCCTACTTGCCGTGTTATTGGTGCTAACGTGGAAGTGATGTGTAATGTATGTGAGGGCGGTCGCCCCACTGAACGCTGCCATCCGTGTTTATTCTTACCCTGACCCGAGAGCAGGCTTTGAGATGGTAGCTGGCTTCTCCTTGCGATAGGTCTGCCGCACAACACAAATCTGGTACTGTACAGTCAGTGTATAAATTGACAGAGCTGGCGTAACCGGTTTTATAACACTGTATTACCCTTTCAAGAAGAAAATTAACCTGAATTATATCTAAACATCCAGTCCGTACCGCACAGTAAACACACTCCGTCTCTGTTATACAAACCAGTCAGTTAATGTGATATAGGGAAATAATAGCTGTTTGTTCTCAGATCCACACAAAACACATAAATACACTGTGTGGGCAGAACGTAGAGTTGCTCAGTGTTTGTAATCGCAATATTTGATACCCTTTTAATGTAAATCATTAAAATAAGATTTAAACATTTAGTACCCACCTGACCCAAGACATACCGGATCTACCTTACCAATACCAGTAGTTACTTCTGTTTTGGAAAGTAATCGCTGTTCAGTCTAGGAGTCTGTGGAACACCATCAGGCACCGTGGACACCGTGTGGTGCGTATATATACCGCTGTGCTTTGAAGGTTTAGTGCCGTCCATGCCGATGTGGAGGGACATCACGTTCATAGTCTCACAATCTGAATGGTTTAGATTCCCTTTAATATTATCACTCCGCCCCCTACTGGAATGTTCGGCGTGGTCGGTGCTCTCCCAACGCCTTGTGTAGTTCTCCTTAGTAACTCCAGCCGGTTACACAGATCCTTAAAGTGACCCACAGCTGCGTCCTTCCCAAATTTGACTCACTGATCTTCGTGCGACCCTTTATGACATCTACAGTAGAAGCAGCGTCTTTAAATAATGCAAGAATGTTGAGATTTGAGGCTTTCGCGACAATTGTGACTTTCGGGGTGATGGAGTTGCTGCCGTTTCGGAGCAACCTGTTGCGCCAACTTTGTTGTAGACGTAGAAAATAAACGTGAGATTTCAGGTTCGCAGAGCGGTACTGCTGAAGATGCAGGTCTTCCGGGATGTGACACTGCAAATGAAGGCCCTGCGTTCCTGCAAAGCATCGGGAACTACAGCCCTAACGACCCGGCTTCACGTCCCGGAAAACCTTGAAGACAGACGCAATAGACTCTTCCGAAATATGACCATGTACCAGACTGCACGGTGTCATCACAATGAGTGTTGTGGTGACAACCACAATGGCAGTGTGGCAGCTGCTTCATAGCTCAGTCAGTATAGTGACAGGCTGGACGAATCCAAGGTTCGATTCCCGGCTGGGACAGAGTTTCTCCAAAACGTCTAGCCATCTCCTATTGGACTGGTATCGGGAACCCTTGGCCTGGGGTAAAGCGGCCGGGGTGTACGTTGACCACGCACCTCCATGCAGTACCCAGGTTAAGAATTGTGCGCTTTTTGGCGTGGGCAGACGGAGGGAGGCAACTTGACATCTGCAGCATTGGAGTGCTGAACAGAATGGAGCAGGATGTGAGGGGACTGTACTACCAAGAAATGGCGGCCATTTTATGTCGACCCGAGGACCTAGCGAAAGTTGCTCGAGATATGTACTGCCTCTGACTGCCTAATCAGAAACGGAATTGTAGTATGCGTCATTTTACTGCCATTAGCTCTGCAGTTTGACTGGAGACTGGCCAACGTATGCAGCATTTTTAATCCAGCTGCTGAATGTCGCGAATTGTTACAAGAAGATTCTGACTTTCACAATTAACATTGCAAAACAGTCAGTTTGCGTTCACACTGAAGGCAAGTTCAAAAACATCTTCACGATTTATTGTGATTTTATGCTGAATTGTGCTGCGTTTGTGATGCAGTGAAGTTGCAGTGAAGTTGTTGTGAAGTTGTAGTGAAGTTGCGGTCACTCATAAGTTGGGGGAACTGCTCTGATGCCAAGGATTATTCACGTGATAAAAACAAGACCAGGTTGGCGGGGAATGTAGCACGCACAGGAGAGAATAGAGAAGCGTATAAAAATACGGTCATACAAAGATACAGCTGTGAAGAGCGTCAGCGGTACGACAGCCCGCAGTGCCGTCGTTTCGCCCGCTGGAAATCTGTAGCATCGCTCTGCATTCGCAAGGAAAAGCTGCAAATGCGCCATTTCGCTACGTCGTGTCTGGCCGCATGTAAGAACTGCCGACGGCTGTGAACGGATTTCTGTGAATTGTGGGGGAGTTTTGGTGATAAAAAGTTTGCGACTGTAGTTAAAGGGACAGAAATAACGGACAGTTGGCATTAGGGCCCACCTGGAGTATAATTGGCTGGATATTGCGAGAGGTGAGGCTCTGCCAGCGGTGTTGCTGTGGCGTTTGAAATGTCGGTAACTGCTCGCTTTACAAACAGTCGCATGCATGCCACTAAACTTGAATATCGGAAGGAAAGCTGTAGACAGCACAGCAGCACCCTTCATTTGAATATCGGAAGGAAAGCTGTAGACAGCACAGCAGCACCCTTCATTTGCTTTGCACATTTCACTTGAGGACTCATGTTTCTGTACACAACTGAACACGAGAGCAATAACAGGCCGGAAGTAGTGTTGTGTTATGGTGTGCTGTCAGGTGACCCTGCAGCACGAGGTTGATCCCTGTCCAAGGAATTCCGACAGATGGCTACACAATCGCTCCTTATCTGTGAATGTGCACAACGAGAAACGTAGTAACTTGAGCTGCTGCACAAATATTATTCGGATTATGAAACAAAGGAATTTGGCGTACGTGAGTGAAAAGGATAATGTACTACAAAACTTGGACATGAAAATCTGAAGGGAAACGTACTACATGGAAGAGGTACTGGGAGGAGGATAATATTAAAATGAGTACTGAAGAAGTAGGATGGGAAGGTGTGGACTTGGTTCATGTGGCTCATGTTGGCACCAGTGGCGGGCTGTGTGAAAGACCAGTGGCGGGCTCTTGTGGACTCGGTAACGACCTTCGTATCACTGGCCTTCTGGAATAGTGGGCTGAATTTGGTGATTATATTTGTGGAGATTTGGTTTATGTCATATGAAGGCTTAATGTCACTGTGATGCGGCAGTGTGATTGGACATGGGAAGCAAGAAGTGGTAGATCCGGATGGACCGCATTTTGGGAAGCTGGGGAGAAACTCGCACAGTGCCACTTGTCTGTAGTCCTCCCTCCCTCTGCCAGCGACCGCCCACCCACCTCCGCGCTTTTACCCTTGTTCATGTTCTTCTTGTTCTTCTTGCTTCTTCTGCTTCTTCATCATCTTTTTTTTCTGTCGTGGTTTTCTGTTTCGTCACCATTTTCTCAATCATTGTTCACACGCACTGCTGTAACCTCCACATCCCAGCATTTCTTATGCGTGTTCTCGTGTCCTTGCAGGGCTGTAAAGTCGCACAAGTGTGTGACTGAGAGACTGCACATGGATATCTGTTACAGGATTACTGAGGTCGAATGGGGTTATTTGCGTTAGGTGGGAACGTGGCACGTACGTACTTTTGGTGGAGAGACGTGAAGGAAAGACATCGCCTTCAAGACATAGGCGTCAATTAGAAGATGATATTAAAAAGGATCTTATAGACATAGGATGAGAGGACGTAGTCGAGATTAATCTACCTCAGGATGGGACCAGGTGGCGGGCTGTTGTGAACACTATAATGAACATTAGGGTTGCATAAATTGCGGGGAATTTTTTATTTGGACTAGGTGAGGAACTGCTAGCTTGCCAATACTGACCCTGCCGCAGTGCGACAGTTACCGGTAATCATGGATTAAATAAGAAAGCCCAGTGTTACACATTTTTATCTTCGTCTTGTTACTGTGTCCCGCTCGTCCCCTGTCACAGCCAGCTGTTTCACTGACCTCAGAAACGGAAGTACTTCCGAATTAAGTACTGACCAAATATGAATATTCAGTCGGCGTAAGAATACCGGAAGTGTGACAAACACAGAATCTAGTGCCAATCTAATGATGCCGTCACGAGGTAAATTTGATTTTGTGGTGACGTCACACCACGGATCGCCTGTAGACAAATAAGCAAGTCAATGATATAAGTTTAATCAGAACACGGCTCGCAACCCCCACCTGTACCATGCAGTACCATGTATCTGTACCATGCAGCACCACCTGTACCATGCAGTACCATGTATCTGTACCATGCAGCACCACCTGTACCATGCAGTACCATGTATCT
>Ga0268261_10003712_pt1 | contig 11275 bp, 7 predicted proteins | sample TergutNc150P1_FD_190353 | JGI IMG/M metagenome (GOLD analysis project Ga0268261, IMG submission 190353) | Nasutitermes corniger P1 segment gut microbial community from laboratory colony in Florida, USA - Nc150 P1 (SPAdes) (version 2) | ecosystem: Host-associated > Arthropoda: Insects > Digestive... | reverse complement strand
CTCTACTTTTCAGTTACAGTTCATTCAGAATTTGGTACGGTTTTACAGTTGATAAGACCTACAGTCTTGAACTAGTGTCATTTCTTTAAACAGATACATCTCAAACATTTACGCTGATAAATCAGGCGTCTCATATGGCGCGTATACATGTTGCCTGCAAACTACGTGTGACATTTGGAGTAGAATTACGATTAAATAGAGGATTTTATCTCATGTATATCCCAATGAAATATATTTTTATGGAATACAAGAAGAGAGCTTCAGTAAGGACATAGACAGTTGTAGTTTTGTTTTGATATTCCGCTAGCAACTACGTGTGACTGAAATATCATACTGTTAGCCTGTGTGTTTGTGTGTGTGTGTGTGTTTGTTTGTTTGTGTGTGTGTGTATGTGTGTGTGTGTGTGTGTGTGTGTGTGTGCGCGCGCGCGCCTGTTTTTGTGTGTAATGTGCTATACAACTTGCACTACAAAATGCAATACTGTAAAACTTCAGAAGACGGAAAGGCCACAGGCGTCGTTGTGTGTTAATATATGGTGTTCTGTTGTCTTCGTCATTGCACCTGTTTCGTTTCTTCATTCTTGTTTTTCACTTGAAGCAGAAACGTGAAGAAGGAAAGTGATTCTTGCATTATCTGCAACAGAAATACTGCGTTAGCGACAGTCACATTTATGTATATGTAATAAATCAAGTGACTTGTGGAAATGAAATTAAATGTCTACAATCCTGAGTTTTCACTGACGTTCTGCAATGTGTGTTGTAATGTGTGAATCGCAAGAATTATTAACACTGTGTCTGTTGTGGGGACTCTTTGTAATTATGGATATACTCTAAGCAATGGTTGTACTTGATATTAGTGGCATTCGTTTTCGTTTTCGTATGCATGGATTGTCAAAGAATAAAAATTTTTAAATACTTCAAAATCTGCTGATTGTTGAATTAATCTAATGTCGATGTTTGTTTTAAGAGTTTTAGATCCATTTATTTTCCTTTATAATGTCGAAAAATACACATAACAAACTCATCTAAGCGCATAAGGAAAGCTGCCTTGATTGTGCTGTCATATCCATCGTTTGTTTGTGTGTGGTGTCCCCGCGTAATTGCAATTTGAATGTCTTTATTCTTGGTATTTGTATTCAGTCACACTGGATATTGAATGTCGTTAGCAACGTTTAATTCCTGATCGAGTCAATTCTACGTCAAGATTACGCTGATGAATTGATTATGTAGATTTGTAATTAGTTTAGTTCATGAGTTATGTTGGGCAAAGCCATATGCACCACTTTAAATAGATAAATACACGTCACAATATTTCAAGCGTTTTTCGAAACCCACTGAGTAGATTATGGAAACGAAATTCGTGACTTTCTTCGGTAGTATTAAAGTCATAATACTGGATTTTTCACTGATAGATAAAATAAACTTGACTGTACTTCAAATAACGATTTGGTAATATTAAAGTGCAATTAGGTATTTATTCTTGTATGCAGTTTATGAGAAAGAAACGACTGTTAAACAAACATCTACGGACGTCGTGCTATTAGGGGTTTGTATTTCCGTTTTGTGTTTCGGAATTCCCGAGACTGATTCACAATTCCGCAAGTGGCGGGTTGACGTATTTCGTTGTTCGTGCATTCTTTGTACGCTAATGTTTTTGTAGTGCCCTAATGCAGGCCGCTTTTTCCGCGCACACTTACCGAATTCGTCTTTTATTCTCCCCATCGATTCTGCAAGTGGGAACGTCTTGGGTATGGGTACCGTTAGGGGCAAGACATTTTTCTCTTTTCCGTACCTTTCTTTCCGTGCCATGGGGCTCACATAGCTTCCCCTACAGTAGACACTGTGGTTTTATCCGGGAGAATGGCAGAAAGCTTGTGGCCTTGACCACCTAACCCCATCAGCCACAGGCTGTCAGTACTTCGACTGTCCATCTTCGCCTGTATCACTTGTTACAACAAGATCTTTGGTATTGATTATTATTATTATTATTATTATTATTATTATTATTATTATTACACCACATTCAGTTAACGCTGTTGCCATGCATATTTCTGAAATGAGCTGTAAACTGCCAAGTTTTATAAAAGTTACAAAATACTGTTCGTTAAATTGTCTCAGACAAAACGCCCTTTGCTTAAAAGTAGCGAATATGTAAACCTATATGGCGTCTATGTGAAAGATGTGCATGATGTACATAATTCGTACATCTGTTTTCAAAAATTGGTTTTCCAGGAATGGAAAGGTAGGGTCCAGAATTTGCTATCTATCCGACGCTGAGGTGTGGCCTTCCGCGAAGAAGAACAAATTTTCTACCTCTTTAGCCATCTTAGCTGAAAGGAAATGCAGTATGGGTTAAGGAGTTGCCAGTCACTTGATTTTATTCTTAAAGTGTAGATATTTTTAATTGTTGGCATTTTCCTATGTTTTAGTTATGTTTTTCGTTATACACAATAATGGCAACAGTGTTCAGTCTATAAATCTATATTTTATTAATACAGTTTATAACGCACTATGTTTAATCTAACTGTACACTATCGCCAGGTTATAAGTAATTAAAAGGGAAAATACAGCATGTAAAATAAAATGGGTAAAATGAAGACAGAAATCACTTAACTGTATAAGAAGAGTAATATTTAAATAGTACAGCGCCTTTTGTCTGACAATGTCGCGGTTGATATGTGTTGAACTAAAACTTTAAATACTTTTAGACGTAATGTAGTCATTAAGAAAAGTCTTTGTTTATTATTCAGCTGAATTTGGGTACTATGAGATTTTTTTTTTAATCTCTAATGTAACTGTTGGTGTTGTATGGATGGTATACTGCATATTTCAAATTTTACTGGAACGAGGTTTGTCCTGCTAAATAAACGAGAGTTAATGTTTTAAGGGTTTTAGATTTACGTACCAAAATTTCACTAGCACTTTCACCGTTTTATGGTATCCTGATTCGAATCGGATTTCCATATGGAAACATTGGCCTTCTTGTGTGTTCCTAACATGTTTTGTATAATCTGTAAAATTTTGGTAAAATGGACGGGTACGCGGAAGCACATTTGGTTGAAGCACTGCGCTACAAGACTCAAGGTCGCAGGTTTGATTGTTGCTGTGGTCATTGAATTGACTTATTCATTCCAGCCGCAATTTCGCCCTGCAAATGACTCAGCCTGTAAGAGGAATAGGTGCCAAACATATCTCTTGGGACATGAAGGCATTCGGTGTGTTTGGCTGAAAAACCTTACTGCTTTAATGTGCCGATTATCTAGAAAACCTGGGAGACTAAAACTCATCCACCCCCAGAGGCTCGTCCAAGTCTGTACAGGGATTGCTTTACCTGTTTTTTAGAATCGAAGATGTTATGGATCTTATATATGTTTGGCGAAGAAATAGGCCAAATGAAGATTATAGAAGGGGTTTCTTTTATAAACGGGCTTTCAATAACAACCAGTTATGTAAAAGTTGAAGTAGAGTTTAATTCATCATCCTGAATCATATTTAAGGAAGAATAATCCAGAATGAATTGAATGAATGAAACAAATTCCGTTTATACTATTTATCAACTTTGAACACGATATTTAATTTAGAAATGACACCAGCTGAACTCGTGGGTTTAGGTGTTTTGTTGCTTGTGACTGTTTAATCAATGAAGTTAAACATATTTATGAAAAGGTGCAAAATAAGCAAGCGTCGTTGTTGGGTGAAAGCAGGAATCTACACACTAGACTATTAAACACGAGTGGGAAAGTGAAGATATAAACTTGTTCAGCAACCACAGAAGAATGTCTGAAGAAAACTTTAATGTACTGCTAACAAATTAGATTACTGCGTAAGAAAACAGAATATAGAAATAATAAATATCTTTCTATATATTTGAAATTTAGAGGTCACTCATACTTGTATGGCTGCTGGTTTTTTCTTTTAGAAATATTAATCAAATTTATTCTCTGAATTTTTGCATATTTCCGATAACTTCAATAACTTATGATTGGCCGTACCCACATAATAAACCTCACGATTAAAAGACACTTTCTGCCTACAATTCATATACTCCATTATCTTATTTTCTGTAACTCCTTTTTTCAGAAGTTGACATATTCGCTTTGGTGACTCAAGTCCACATATCCCAGAAAATATTCATTTCTTTTCCTTCATATATTTTTTCCAGTTTTATAAATTCTGTATATTTGGAATTGTTTGGCAACCATGGGATTAATTTTCATTTGCTGTATTGAGCACCACATTTTTGACAGGTTAATCTGCAATGATGAACGGTGTAAATGATCTGTTTGAAGAATAATATAGACTTCAGTACATCAATAAAAGAAGTTTCACATGTTTAATTCATTGTGGGTTTTATTTGCAGTATTTATTTTTAATGTTAATTATATAATCATAAAAAATAATAAATAATAAACTGTATTTAATTACTGTGTTATGTTTTGAGGTTTTAGTGAATGTGGAGTAATGAACAATTTTAATGGGAGATTGTGAATCTCGTTTGGATATTCCAAACTGAAATGGTGTTATTGATTGAAAACCTGATCACATTCGGTGCCCTGAATGAGTGGTTATGAATTTTATTACTGTCAGAAGAGCTACGGTATTTTGTTTATTAGCCACTGTGGATAAGGGACAAATGTCCGTACGTTAATTTTGCAATAAACGGAAGATTGAATTACACAGTGATTTTTTTAATGCTCATTTATTTGTGGTAAATTTACAGTGATAATGATTTGAAAAGATACTGTGTTTACAGTACAAAATTACATGTACTTATTTTAAGGAAACTATCTTCTGATCATAAAAGAGATTTATTTTAAAACAGTTGTTAGGTACGTAACCCCTACATGCACAATAATAATTTATTTTGCAAACACACATATACACATAATGTGCATGTCCTTCTATTGAAAAATTAAATTTTTCTATCTCTTTACACTCGTTGTCTCTGAGGGTCGTGAAATACAAACCCCACGCAGGAATGAAAATTCTTGTTTAAACAAACAATCAAAAAGCAGGACATAGACCCTGAATGTCGTCTGTATTTGCAACACCTTCTTTTGATTTTATTAGCTCGGCAGAATTCCTAATAAGAGGTGTTTTTATTTTCAATTTCTGCTTTCTCTATGGTGAGTTAGGGAAATTTATTCTCCTGCAAATTTTCTGTAGTACGTTTTCACTAGCCTTTTTTTCTTAGTGTTCAGACTTCATGTATCAAAAGCACACTCGATATTTCGATATATATATTACGAATGGTGTGTTTTCGTTGTTACATTTAAAAAGCATAGGAATTTGTTTTCAGACAGAAGTTAAAAATAAACCCTAACAGTAAAGCAGAAGCGCTCCTTTTTACTGCTGTGAAACATACAGTGACATGACTGTTGAAGTTTTTATTTTCAGTGGTTTGGCGGAATTGAACCAAAGTTTGTCGTGGCCATTATTTTTCATCCTTCGTCTTGTGAACTGACTTTTATACTTTACACTTTTATCATTTCATCCAAACGGATCATCCATAACGAAAAATATAAAAGCCGCTTCCATTCGGAAAGACCATATAACAGTGAAAGTGAAAGTGAAAATGCTGTACGTAAAGGTGAAAACCTTATACAAGGCAGTCTAATTTGTTTATCAAAATAAATCTTATAACAAATATTATTTCTTATTCGATATATGTTCCATCAAGCATCAATATTTATATTACAGTTTGGATACCGTCTTAAATACTAATATTCAGTGTAATGAACAACGAAGCCACTTACGTAAACACTACACTACATTAACTGCGAGTAATATGGTCTTAAGGATCATAATCTTCCACGCACAACTTAATGAATACGTTGTGTCTGAAAATAGGTAAATTTTAATTTCAACACATTTTAACCTCGAAATTACCAAAGAGACACAAGGCTACATTAAAACACCCCCATTAGATATATTAATGCCCTTATATATAAGAAGTTGATTTCACTGTTTATTTTTCTTGGTAATGTTATTTTTTATACGAGGGTTGGGCAAATATGAATTATAATTTTTAAATAGAACAAAAACTTTAAGTTACTCTCCGAAACTGAAATTGTTTCTTTTCAATATAATCTCCCTAGTTTGCGATACACTTGCGACAGCGGTCCGGAAGCTTGCGGATGACGCTCAGGACAAAGTCTTTAGGTTGCCAGTTTAACCACTCCTGAACATCCTGTATCACCTCCTCATTATTGCGAAACCTTTTTCCGCCCAGATGCTCCTTCAGGGGCCGAAAAGGTAATAGCCTGAGGGAGCAAGTTCGGGACTCTGTGGAGTATGTGGTAGAAAGTTCCATTTCAGTTTCTGGATGGAGACCGTAGTGCGAGCAGCCACGTGTGGACGGGCGTTATCCTGTAGAAATAACACTGGTATTTGCACCCTTTTTCTCTTGTTCCTGATGTTCCTTTCGAGTATTGAAGATGTTGTTTGATTATTGCTTTCATACTACCATAACTGATGTTCAGCATTCCAGAAAACTCGCGGAGAGTTATTCGCCTCTTCTCCCGGTTGTGTGCATCGACGCGGTCATTCTCCACCGTTTCCCTTCCTTTTTAAGGGCACTGCTCCCCTTATAGACACAAACATTTGACAGTGTCTTCTCACCATACTGCCTCTTCAATCTTCAACAGATTTCCGACGGTTTACACCTTCTTTCGTCAGGAATTTGATTTTAATGCGCTCTTTCACATGAACGTGTACCTTTGCTTCGCTCACCTTCTTCACAACTGACAAAACTGCGCAGTAGCAAACACAAGGTCGGTGAATTAAATTGGAACAGGGCTTCCACCTTTCACATATTACTACTTTCAACGGAACTCGCTGCATTTTTGAACTACGAACAAATTATAATTCATATCTGCCCTCGCCTCATACATGTTGTCTATTTTATTGTACTTTTTAATTACTTAGAGTCGTAGAATGGCATGGAATTAGCCGAACTACCTTTGCCTTATAAATCGATGTTCATAAACAGTGTGGTCCAAATGTTGTGGAATGATTTTTTTAATAATCGAAGACACATGGGGAAAACGTATAACTTTTCTTTTTAAAAATAAGTTTATTGGCGTATATACAGGATTTTGCGCAGTCGAACAGCTTCCGAAAAGCTGCCAAAATGTCCTCTTTTAAACCTTCTTTAATTCATCCGTTACGTGTTCTTGGATTTCAACAACATCCGCAAAATGGAGTGATTTTAACTTAATTTTCTACTTGGAGAACAGAAAATAGTCTGGCGGATATAAATCCGGAGAGTACGGGGGGTTGATAAAGGGTTATAACTTTTCGGGGGTCAAATTTAGCAAACACTTGCAGCTTTTTGAACGGGCGCATTATCGTGCAACAAGAAAACATCTCGAGAAGAGTACCCAGCTGGACCAACCTGTTGAATGCATTTCAGGAGGCGATCCATTACTCCTTCATAAAAATCTGCTTTCACTGTTTTGCCCTATGGTATGAATTCTTTTTGCACTATGTCTTGAGAGTCGAAAAAAATTACAAACTTATTCTTGATGTGGGAACTTTGGAATTCCTTCGGCCCAGGAAATATCTCACTAACTCATTCAGAAATATCCCGCTTTGTTTCGGGTCAAAGGCGAAACACCAGGTCTCCTCTCCCGTAATGATGTTATTAAAAATTTGTCTGAATCGGCCTTCGCGATAATGTCTTGGCAAGATGTGACTCGATTTTCCCTTTGCTCAGGTGTCAAGGAGTGTGGAACAAAATGTGCACACAACTTTCTCCTTTCCTAATTCTCTTTTAGAATCAGAAGATTTACAGTCTTGTGGATGTTCAAACATTTTGCTATCATTCTTAATAAAATTCAACTTTCATTTTTTTAAGAAATCAGCAACAGCAGCAATGTTTACCTCAGTTCGAGTCGATTTTGGACAGCCAAATCTCTCGTCATATACCAGCTCCTTTCCGTCTCGAAATCGAGAATGCCATCTAAAAACGTTTGAACATTTCAGAGCCTCATTTCTTTAAGCCCTTTGCTCTGATTCTAGTGTTTCTGTCGCAGACAGACCCGCTTTGAAACAAAATTATTTGGCACCTATCCGTTCATTTCCGCAATCCATGACGTATAAAGGAAACTGACTTTACAAGACAAGTTATGACTCTTACACTGTCGAAGGTAAAGAAACAAAACTCGGTGTGTGAACAGATGTTTGTTGATAGTACGTAGTGGGTTGGCTAATAGTTCGCTCCAAGTTCTGTCATTAAAAAATCAATCGCACAACGTATGGCTCGCACTGTGTAAATGAAATAATTCTTTTAGACCGAATAGTGTTGACATTATTGGACTTTTAAAAGGTAATATTTTTTCATTTGATTTAATAAATTATGTGATGCTACTGCCATGTTTACATGCAACGTTCAAGCTTGAACGCAAACTGCAGACTTTCTTCCATAGTCTGTGAGGGAAATCACGGATGTAAATCTCCAACCTGCCACTCCAACCGCAACTTTTGAAATGCAGGTTTCTCAATAAAACAGCAGATCAACATAGTCGTTTGTGTCCTCGATTTCTTTGAACATAATGTACAAGGTCTCTAAATAAAGTAATGAGACTGCCTGCGTATCACACGATGTGGCAATACTGCGGGCTTGCCCTTCACATGAAGTTTAGATAAGAGTCTCATAGACTTCTAGTATGAGTTTCACCTCGCTAGCGTCAACACGCTAATTTAGTGCGGTTTCTTGTGAAGCAGTTTTTGTGTGTGGGTCACGGAAATGGAAGAGCGCAATTTCGAGCAACGATGTGCAATCAAGTTTTGTGTCAAACTTGGGGAAACCGGCATTGAAACTTTCAATAAACTGAAACAGGCGTATGGGGAGCATGCTTTATCGAGATCACAAGTGTTCAAGTGGTATAAGGCATTTTCAGAGGGCCGTGAATCCATCAAAGATGAACCCCGCTCTGGAAGACCTTCAACTTAAAAAACTGATGACAGTGTGGAGATAGTGCGAGCCCTTGTGCAGTCAGACCGTCGGCTCACAGTGCGAATGTTCGCTAGAGAGTTAAATTTGAACCACACCACGGTCCATCAGATTTTAACAGAGGAATTAGCCATGAAAAAATTGTGTGCGAAGTGTGTTCCCAAAAACCTGACAATCGAACAGAAGTACAATCGGAAGGACGTGTGTCTTCATCTTCTGGAACGGATCAAAAGGGACAGAAATTTCTTGAAGAACGTGATTACATGTGACGAAACATGGATCTTTGAGTACGATCCAGAAATAAAAAGACAAATTAAGGAATGGCACACATCTGCATCACCACGTCCCAAAAAAGCGAGGAGGAGCAAATCAAATAAAATCCATGCTCATCTGCTTTTTTGACAGTGAAGGGATTGTCCATACAGAATTTGTGCCTCAAGGGTACACTGTTAATCTGTTTTATTACCGTGAAATTCTTGAAAGACTAAGAAAAAGAGTTGTTTGCGTGCGACCAAGCATTGCTGACAATTGGATGCTCCATCACGACAACGCCCCTTGTTACACGGCGATCCGTGTGATCGAATTTTTGGCTAAAAAGTGCATTCCTTTTGTTCCACAGCCCCCATACTCCCCTGATCTGAGTCCGTGCGACTTCATTTTGTTCCCAAAACTAAAGTTTCACCTTAAAGGACGTTATTTTGGGACTGTGGAAAAGATCGAAAAAGCTGTAACCGACCAACTAAAAGCGATTCCAGTTAGCGACTACCAGCGTTGCTACGAAGAGTGGAAACAACGTCTCCGGAGGTGTGTAGCCTCCCAAGGGAACTATTTTGAAGGGGACAAACTCGATTTGTAGTTTAAAAGTAAGTACAGAGTTATATTGAATCAGTCTCATTACTTTATTTACAGACCTCGTATGTCCGCTCGACATTTGGTGCACTGAGCATTCTATAGTACGTAAATCTTCAACCAGGTCTTGATTTAAAGCACACAAAATCTGTGGATTAATACTGCCAATGATGTGTTTTTGACGCAACCAACATGTTTGTCCTTCACGCTTCGTGTATTACAAAATCATTCTAATACGGAAAGACTGTATTGTGGAACTGGAATATCAGCTGGCGTTGTTATATATAATCTTAAAATTCTGGTGCGACTTACAATGAGTCATCTTCGTGAAGACAGAGCTACATAGGCTTAAAGATGTAATGCTTTATTAACAACTGAGGGACCCTGGAAACTTCAATATAATTAATTTTCCAACTGGCTGTTCGCATGCCACACGCAAATTTTAGACAAATTTTTATGGTCATATTTTCAAAAGGTGGCAGACGAAGTATAAAGATTGCTCGAGTGATCTGCCTGAGAGTAGAGTACGAGTGTGAAGGATCCATCGGTAGAAAGTGTGAGGTTAAGTTTTTGCTAATAATGAATACATCTTATCTAATCGCAATGCAGTAAGTATAGTTAGAATGTTTTAATTCGTTTATGATGAAGTAACCAAGAGATTCCATCCCCCTTCCGCCATGTTCACTTTCGAAAATTTACCTAAACATAATCTGGGCTGTCAGTAGTTCAACTGCCGTGTAGTGCGAAGGTACTTCAATTACACAGAAAAGGTGCTGCTAGAATGTAGGCATTGTTTTTGGTGTCTGTTACTAAGTTAAAAAACGTCTGAGCCGCAGTGACCTGTAAGCTGCGGGAGAAAGGAATTTAATTTCTGGGTCGCAGTTCAGTGCCTTACAGTGGCTGATGTCTTCTGTTATACTGTATCGTTGAGGTAATGTGATTTATGGTACAGGTATTATAATATGAAATCTGGTTAATCGTAACTAATTTTGTTTCCTGTTTATATTGTTAGGTACATACATTCAATGTAGTCACATTTGACACCGGAACAAACTTTCCCGCTGTCAGTTGAACCTCCTTGTTAGCTGTAGCAATGATGAACATTAGACATCGCTGAAATGGAATAGCAGTTCCCACCCAGTCGCACCCGAATGCCGCGTCTCTCACACTCTCCGCCTGAAACATTTCACACTTAATGTATGAAGTCCCGCTGAACTGTGCAGCAGTACATTGAATGTACCAACCGTCTGGAAAGCTGTGCTTACTCTCAGATAGTGACGATCTAAACAGTATTCCGAAACCAGTAACTTTGTGACCATACATCATCTCATAAGATCTTATCACGTTGGTCTCCTGTATTATTTGCTACTCTTAGGAAGTTTGTGAACATATTTAAGGCATTATAAAACCATATTAATCTTTCTCTTTTGTGCCGTTTTGGACCTACTTCCACTTTGTGCGTAACTTCTTG
>Ga0268261_10003711_pt1 | contig 11277 bp, 8 predicted proteins | sample TergutNc150P1_FD_190353 | JGI IMG/M metagenome (GOLD analysis project Ga0268261, IMG submission 190353) | Nasutitermes corniger P1 segment gut microbial community from laboratory colony in Florida, USA - Nc150 P1 (SPAdes) (version 2) | ecosystem: Host-associated > Arthropoda: Insects > Digestive... | reverse complement strand
GCAACCTCCTGTAGCTTCGAAACAAGAGCTAAACAACAATTTTTAGTATCATATTCGTGTTCAGCACCCACAAAATAGCCATAGAAGACTTATTTCATCAATGCTAATTTTTGGCTGTATATCAGTGTAATTAAAGCATTTATTTTAAAATGTAGTACTACTTTTCAAATTTTCAGAACCATTAAAATATGCAAAAGTTTAAAGACGTAACAAACAGTAAAAAAAACCTGGACGTCCCTAAAAATTAAATAAAGACCGGACGGAAATTTTTTAGTCGAAAAAGGGAACATGTTCTGGGAACTGGCTAAAGAGGACGCGTGGTAGTTCTACCTCAGTGTTCTTCTCGCCTGTTATAACGAGCATTTTCCCACTGCTACTAAGGATGCACGCAGGCTTCTTCCCTTCCTGTCGAAAATGAGGTTTTGCTTGTACAGACATTTGAACCAACTTCTAGATAGCGCGGAGCTTTACGTCTTGCTACGCCTTTGTAGCCCATTGCTTAGGTACAGAACAGTTTATGTAATTTTGTTCCTTCAAATCCAGCGACTGAAGCCTGTTCTGCTTATCCGTGGTTGCAGGTATCCGTTAACGAGGCCGCGGCGCAGATATGCCGCTTCATGCCGGCTCTACTCACGCGGCGTGACGAGTTGTTCCCACTCGCTCGTCAGGTGGTGCGCGATTCTGGCTACCACTATTCCAAGGGTCACTCCAAGTAAGTACTTCCCGTATTCCTGTCAGCCAGTGTGTCTCTACGGCCTTTCGGAAAACAAAAAAACTGAAGTAACCTTTCTCTCTCGCCCAGGAGTGGGTGTGGGAACGGTCCAAAATTAAAAGTGATAATACTGAGTGAGTGCTTTGAGATGTACCTGGCCTGACCCCGTTGCAGAAAGGAACGAAATTCTTCTTGAATCGCATGAAACCGCAACAAAATCCCTCACGCTTCTGCGGAAGGAGTAAATTACAGCATGTTTTAAAATAGGCCGAATACTCCTGCACAATAATCGCAACAGTACGAGCGAGCATTATAATTGAATTTTCATGAAGTTTAGCTGGACTTTCGAGCGAAAAGGTAGATCGTGGTTCGTGAACGAAGTGGTAAGAGAGAAACGGTAAAATTTTCCTCCCCCACGCTACGCAGGCAGCATATAGAGGGGTAGTACGCAAATATGAATTCTTTTTCGGTTTACTTTCAAATCTCACTCGAGCTCCTTCCACTTGTTTTTAATTTAAAAGTGCTAAGTTGGCTTTAAGATTTGTCCGACTGCCCGTAGCTGTAGGCCTACATGAAGAGAATGGGAGTAAACTGGGAAACTGGTGGTGACGTGACTACAGTTACCTAATTGAGTTGCTGATCACTATAAACGCCGCCTGGCGGCAGTCTGTCTACGTTTTTCAGGACGCATTCTGGAGCTGGTCGCAGCGGATGCAATAATGGCGAAGATGGTGGCGGTAAGAGGCCGAGGCTGGAGGGTGTGGTGCCTTCCTTGTCGCCCTCCTCCTGCGACTTCCTTGACATGGATCCTCAGCAACGTGTTCGGAGACAGGTTTGTTCAGGATCCCAGCAAGTGCTGTGTTAGCATATTGCCATCACGTATCGGCCTGCTTGACTTTACCTAGCGCTGCGTGTAACGCCAATCACTATTGCTGCTTCGTATTTCGGAGTTCCGTTTCATTCACGATCTACATACTGGATATCCTGTGTTCTTCCACACAAAAGCCAGGATAATTGCTTTATATTCTTCGTTGCTGGAAGCTGTGATGCTTTGAATTCATCAGTGAGTACTTCTGATATCTGTCTCTGAGATAAGATTGTATCAAAGTTGAAAATTTCCAACTAATTCCATAAAACTCTAATTTATCTACAAGAATTCTATGGTTAACACAAAGGCCTTCATGAGGTCAGAAAATATTCCTCCTACAGAAAGTTTATTATTCATAGCTTTTAATATTTCATTCATTACATTATAAGATGCAGCCTCGGTGGAACTATTAATTCTAAAACCAACCATATTGTTCCTTGACAAATATGTTATTAGTGCATATATGTTTATATAATCTTGAATATATTAGTTTTAAAAAAATCCTAGACATGGGTATTAAAAAAGAGATTGGTCTATAATGTTTGGTGAGAAGTTTGTCTCGTTTCTTATATAAAGGTTTGATTATTGCAGATTTTAATCTTTCAGGGAATACGACTGAGGAAAGGGATTTGTTACAAATATAGGTTAAGGGGGAAATGATAAATGGGGCGCTTAATTTTTAGAATTTTTATGGGGATTTCATCATATCCATAAGGGTTTTGTTACAAATATAGGTTAAGGGGGAAATGATAAAAGGGGCGCTTAATTTTAGAATTTTTATGGGGATTTCATCATATCCATAGCCTTTAGGGATTTGATAATCTTATCAATTTTATAAGTTGTGGCATATTTCCAATTAATTCTGGGACGTGTGCTGTTAAATTTGTTAATCAAGTAACTGGAATGATTTATGTTATCCCTAGGATAATTGTTACTTTTTTATGTTTCTGATAACAGTGGCAGTGACATTTAAGAGATAATCATTAAAAGTGTTGGCAGTTTTCTGTAGAAAGTTTGTTATAGTATTATTAATTTTTAAGGATTTAATATAATTTTGGGTGAAATGGAAGAAATTCAAGCTAGGATCCTGGCAGCTAATAAAATCTGCAGCTCCCTGCAAACCATATTCCAATCTAAACAAATCCATCGAAACAACAATATAAGACAATACAAAACATTAATTAAGCCAATACTATGCTATGGAAGCGTAACTTGGACTTTAACATCAGAGCAGGTGCCAAACACGTTTGAAAGGAAAATATTGCGAAGAATATATGGCCCAACACATGAGGGGGGGATGCTGGCCTCCCAGATGGAATAATGAACTCTACAGCTTATGCAATGAGCCAGACATTGTGTAGAACATCAAAATTAGAAGACTAGAATGGGCAAGTCATATAATAAGGATGGAAGAAGAAAGGATTCCAAAAAAGGTTCTAAACAGAAACTTCTGTACCACAAGACCAGTGGGAAGGCCAAGAACTAGATGGGCAGGTGTGGTTCAGAGGGATGCACTACAACTGCTGAGGATAAGAGGATGGAGGAGAAGAGCTGCGAATAGAGATGAATGGAGGCATCTTATGAGGGAGGCCAAGGCCCAAAAGGGGCTGTAGCGCCATAGATGGATGGAATATCGTTTTGACAGTTGTTACTTCCTATTTCTTTTTTTATAATTTTTCATGTAGTTTTTGTTTTATTCTTTGATTTAGATATTAATTTGTCATAATACATTTTATTTGCTGTTTGTATACCATATGTTGACATCTTGCAATATCTTTTGTCTCGTAGTTTGAGATTGGTATCATTACTTTCCCTACAACTCGTGTATAAAATTCTTTGGTTACGATACAATACTTTTAATTTCCCTAGTTATTCATGGGCTATATCTGTGTGTGGAATTCAGTTTACTTTTAGTGAAACATGCATAAAAAAAGTTTGAAGTAAATGCTTAAAATGTTCTTAAATATAACATTTGTGTCCTTCCAACTTTCAGTGCTCAATTTGGATTGAAATTCATCTGTAGTGAAGCTATTAATTTTCCTAATATAATATGGTGAATTCTTGTATAGGTGCAATGACATTTTGTAATTTTTGTAGTTGAACTTCATGATCTGACAACACACTGATGAGGGGATTTATAATAAAATTTCTTGATATGTCAGTAAAAACGATATCAATTGCAGTACTTGAACCATTAAAAATTTACATAGGACAATTAACTGTACTTTTTAGATTGTACATAGCTCATAGAGTATCTAGCTGTTGTCTTCTCTTGCGATTATCAAGATAATCAAGAGATCTGAAAGGATAAACTGAGAGTGAAATAATAGCAGCATACAATTAGGCATTACAAACCATATATCGTGCAACAAAAATATTACAGACAGAAACAGCAAATGCAGACTCTGTAAACAGTTTGATGAGACAGTAGAACACATACTATTAGCATGCCCAATACTGGCAAAAGAACAACACATAAAGAGACATAACAGAATGTGTGCTCAACTACACTTTAACATATGCAAGGAAATAGAGGAAAAATTAGACAATGAACACTGGTATGAGCATGTACCAAAATAAGTTGAAACAAGTCATGACAGTGCAGCGACCATCTTATGGAATCAACCAGTGCAAACCAACAGAACTATCCCTAACAATGAAATGTACATCGTAATCCATGTCAATGAAAAAGGAATGTATGTGTTAATAGATGTTGCAATGTCTGGAGAGAGAAATGTGATTAAGAAAGAAGCTGAGAAGATTCTAGTATACGAAGACCTTTTAATAGAAAGTCAGCACATGTGGAACGTGAAAGCAAAAGTTATACCAGTAATAAAAGGGGCAACTGGAGCCATCTGAAAACCATTTAGACTATAACTGAGCAACATACTTGGAAACCAACAAAAAACAGCACACATACTTCAGAAGATACTAATATAAGAGTACAAAACATGTTTCACATGTGAAATAACAATACGTTTAGCACAGAATATAAATACAGAACAGCTGCAAAACCATATACCCTAGGAATATGGTTTGTGTCTGGTATATAATTGTAAATACTCTGCATGAAGGTGATAACAACAAAAAATAATAATAACAACAACAATAAAGAAAGAATTTGTGCTTTGTGAATAATATGGGGCATCACATGGAACTCTGCACTTTCCTGGTACTATTTTCCAAATTACTGATCACACTTTAAGAACTGTAGATACTCAGTTAAGTTATGCACAACAGTAGGTATCTGTATTCACATTTTATACTGTAACAGGAGCGGCTTGAGCAAATTGCGGATGAACTGCGTACACTGGGTGAACGAACAGAAGAACTGGTGTTAGCAGCTCAGCAGGTGCGAGACCTGAATGACTATTCGGCACTGCACACATTGCAGCAACAGTTGGAGCTACTGCAGAACAAGCAGGCACAGCTGCTTATGGAACAGAGTGACCTCATGAAGCAACAACCCCACTCTTCAGCCAGGTTTCCAAATTGTTCACTTAATCTTTCACAGACATTAGCTTGAAGTACACTACCTAACATGCCTCTCCCGTACATGTGTAACAGGAATATCCTTATGTATTTACGTAATCGTAACATGGTGTTAAACTTTGGAACAGACTTTTTGTTACATCTAGAGTGACTAAAAATTGTGAAACCATATGCTTTCTCAGTCAGAAGATTTTTGATATAGCATTGCAGCTTCATGCATCAGTTAGGACCATGACTTATGTTCCAATGTACGTTTCAGTATCACTTTTTCCATTTTTGCTTGGAACTGTTCATTATGACAGTTAAGGCAGTTTCGTTTAATGTAGTATACTTCAGTGGTCTGGAATAAGGAGGAACTGCCTGAGTAGTGGAAAGAGTCAATTGTTGTACCTGTTTATAAGAAGGGTGATAAAACAGAATTTAGTAATTGTAGAGGTATATCACTTTTGTCAATTACATACAAAATTTATCCAGCAACCTGCTGTCAAGGTTAACCCCATATGCAGTGGAAATTATTGTGGATCATCAGTGTGGATTTTGATGCAATGAATCAACCACTGATGAAATATTCTGCATTTATCAAGTACTTGAGAAAAAATGGAATAAAATTAAATGGTGTTTCACCTATTTATAGACTTCAAGAAAGCCTATGATTCAGTTAGGAAGTAGGTCTTGTACAATATTCTCATTGAGTTTAATATCCCCATGAAAGTAGTAAGGCTATACAAATTTGTCTAAATGAATCCTATAGCAGAGTCCATGTAGGCAAATGTTTGTCTGACATTTTTTCTATTAAGAATGGTCTGAAACAATTAGATGCTTTATCACCATTGGCTTTCACCTTTGCTTTAGAATGCGCCATTAGAGGGTTGACATAAACCACAAGGGCTTGCAATTAAGTGGTACACCTCAGCTTTTAGTTTCTGCTGGTGATGTTAATATACTGGGTGGATGCATACATACAATAGAGAAAAACACAGAAGCTCTAGTAGTTGCTAGTTTGGAGATTGGTCTAGAAGTCAATGCTGATAAAGCTAAGTACATGGACATGTCTTGAGATCGGAATGCAGGATGAAGTCACTATATGAAGATAGGTAATAGTTCTTTGGAAGGCTGAAACAGTTCATATATCTGGGAACAAACCTGACAAATCAGAATCCCAATCAGGAAGAAATTAAGAGCAGATTGAATTCAGGGAATGTTTGCTATCATTTGGTGCAAAATCATTGGCCTTCCAGTTTGCTATCCAAAATATAAAGATTAAGATATACGGAAATATAATTTTGCCTGTTGTTTTGTATAGGTGTGAAACTTGTTCGCTGACATTGAGGGAGGAACGTAGGCTGAGGGTGTTTGAGAATAAAGTGCTGAGGAAGATATTGGGGCCTAGGAGGGACAAGGTAATGGGGAAGTGAAGCACACATAATGAGGAGCTTAATGACCTGTACTCTTCACCCACTGTTATTCAGGTGATAAAATCAAGACGAATGAGATGAGCAGGGCACGTAGCACGTGTGAGGGACAGGAGGGGTGCATACAGGGTTTTGGTGGGCAAACATGAAGGAAAGAGACCACTTGCAAGAACTAGGCATAGATAATATTAAGTTGGATATTCAGGAAGTGGGATGGGTGGGCACAGACTGGATTTATCTGGCTCAGAATAGGGACAAATGGTGGGCTTTTGTGAATGCAGTAATGAACCTTCGGGTTCCATAAATATTGGGAACTTCTTGACTAGCTGAGAACCGGTTAGCTTCTCAAGAAGGACTCTGCTCAGTGGAGTTAGTTAGTTTGTTCGTTCGTGTATTTCAGTGTAAGTTAGGTTATGTTCAGCTTGACAGAGTTTCAAGAAACAAACTGTATTCATTACCAACTTATTGCACATATGAACATAATAATATGTTGTTATCATTCAGCAGTACAATCTCCTGCATGTTTCAGCTATCCATAGCCATTTTCAAGGAGAGTTTTTAACAGAAGGGAACTTCTATTAGTCTGTTTTTCAGTCCTTTCAAATCATGAACTGCTGTGTCAGTTCAGAAACTAAGGCCAGCTGTAACAAATCATAGTGTATTACCTGCCCCTACAAGGCCATAGATTTTGTTTATTTATGGTTCTGTATTCAGCTGTATAAAAATTAATCTGAAGATAATCTAACAGGCTACAAAAATTGGTTGGGCGACTGAGCATTTGTCAAATCATTATATAGTAATTTTATATTGGGACAGGTACTACAGGAGAGCACGAGCATCATCGTTCTTTGACTCAGAGCGCCCTGACACAGATGACACAGACTCTCAGTTCTCCTTTAGCAATACCAGCTCTCCATCACAGGTAATACTTATCACCTTATTGTTTCCAGTCTGTCTTCTTGTGATCTTACACTCAATTGAAAATGTTTCTCCTTGTAAATGTAACGATATTTAAAATGTCATTGATTTTTATTTGAGATTTAAAGGTTGATAAAATGCAATGCTGACAGTTAGGTACACATTGTCCTCAGGGCTTAATGAACCCACTTATTGGTTTTTCCATGATGAATGAAGAATGAAGGCCTATCAGGGGAAAGTATTTTATATTGTATATTAAGATTTACTTTGTACTCACAGAAAACACAGTGTACTTTCATTAGAAGTACTATTTGATGAATGCCGTGTAGTGAAAGAATTAGTGTTTATTTTGTGGGTCATATGAAATGCATAAAACCACTTTGTGGAAAAAAGGCAGAATTTTAATGATATCAGCGGTACATACACTGACAGCCAGTCTTTAAAGGGTTATTATTCTCTGCATCTCTCTTTTTCATTTCTTCATGGATGTGGAACACAAAATTTTTAACTGATGTTTTGTGAGGGTTATTATTATGTTTTACTGATGTGTTTGAGGTTGGAGATTTAAGAAAGTAATTTGAACAAATACAGGTACTGAGGCTTAGCAAGGCACAGTTTCTGTCTTAGAGAATGTCCAGTGACTAGAATTTAAGTCTGACTGGTGAATTGAGTCAATCTTTTTTGAGTCTTTTATATACATATGTGTGTGAAGCATTCTTCATAATTTCATGGTGATAATCTATAATCAGTAAATATCAAGGAATATATAAAAGAGTATTAAGAGAAGCAAACAAAAAAAAAAGAGACAATGATCGGCATGTTTTAGAAGCAAAGGACAAACAAAAGTCATGTGTTAGTTAACAAATAGAGAAATTGGTAAAGTTATTGGTAAGTCTAAACCACTGCACACTAGATACATGCGGTGTTTGCGTTATGTGCGTGTATTTAATGTATAGGCTAGATTATGTGCTGTTGTGTTCGAATAGAATAGTATATAGGTTCAAGCCCTTCCAGGACCAATGCACCTAGGCCTTAAGACAGGCCCTTTGTGCCCCATATTCTATACTAAATTAAATGAGCCCTGTTCCTTTAACAAAGTTCCAGGTGGCCCCTATACTTAATTTCCTAATATCCTCTGGGTCCAAAAAGAAGGTACCCAGATATATATGTCTGAGTGAGGCTAAGGCCTCACTCAGGCTTAAAATCTGAATGACATTCAGGCCCAAGAAAGGTACTCAGATATAGGCCTACTATTCATTTTTCTCAAAAGTCCCAGCGAACGAACCCCCTCCAGGTTCCCCAAAAGGGCCCCTCTAGAGAGGGACTCCTGCTTACAGGGCATTTTGCATATCTCTCAAAAACCTCATCTTACGGGTTCCCCAGTAAAGGAGCCCTCCCCGAGGCCCCCTCCATGGAGCCTTTTGAGAGAGCAATGCCCCATCCCCAGAGCCCCTTCATCCAGCTCTCAAAGTCCCCAGTAGACGAGCCCTCCTCCAGGTTCGCTAAATGGAGCCCCTATGAAAAGAGATGCCCCTCTCCAGAGCCTTTTCTAAATATCCTTCAGGGTCCCAGGCAAGGGAGCCCTTCCCCCAGGTTCCCTTCAGAGAGCTCCCACAGAGGGAGACACTCCTCCTCCAGAGCCCCTTTCAGCCATATCTGAAAGTCCCTGTAGATGAGCCCATTCCAAGTTGCCCAACTAAGCCCCCATAAAGAGAGATTCCTGTCCCCAGAGTCTTCCTTTCGTAACCTTCAGGGCCCCTAACAGAGCTCCCATAGAGAGAGAGATGCCCCGTTTCTAGAGCCCCCTTTCAACTATCTCTCAGAGTTCCTGGTGAACGGACATGTCCGTCCCCTGAGCCCCCCTCTCCATATCCTTCCAGATCCCCAGAAAGGAGACCCCCCCCAACGGAGCTTCCGCAAAGAAAGTTGCTCCCTTTCTGGAGCCCTCCAGCTATCTCTTAAAATTCCTAGTCAATGGACCCCCAGGTTCCCCACTGTGTCCCTGAGGCGATAGGTGTCCGTCTCCAGAGCTTTCTTCTACACTTTTCCCTCAGAGTCCCCAGTAAATGAATCCCCCTCCATGTTCTCCAGCAGGGTCCCCACGAAGAGAGAAGCTTAATCTCCAGAGCCAATGGTTTATTCATTCATTCATTTACTCATTGATATCTGTCAGAGTCCCCAATATGGAACCCTCCCACAAAAAAACGGGGAAAATATTTGGTCACCGTCCATGGAGCCCCACGTGGATGGAAGGCCTACATACAGTGGGGTATGGCCTGGTTCCCCAAGGGGATTGTTTGTGACACTGCAATCTCTACCCCCAGTGCCACGTAGCCTTCAGCACGATACCTTCTACCTTGGCTTGGGTAGACCAGAGCCCCGTTAGCCAGCATGTGTCATAGCAACCCTCATGAGGGTGTGCCCTCCACAACTGTTATCGCCTCCCACGTGACCCAGACTAGAGTAGAGTACGATTTCACAGTACCCTGAGGTATGGATGAGGGGTTGGATTTATGGGAGGCTCCGCTGTTGTGTTGCTATAGGTTTTGTACTTCCTCTTTCTGACCCGTGTGCGCACTTTCCACTAAATCACACTGCAAAAACAGTTTTGACCACACCCACAACAGTTGTTTTACATGATCTTAGGTTAGAATTGAGGATAGGAAACAGTATTATTACCAACCGTACTGAGTTGGCTGAAAAAATACATTCATACTTTACAAGTAATGGAGCTGAGCTTGTAAAGCAAAAGAATAATTTAGGAAACTGTAGTAATTCACAAAATGAGATAAGTCTGTGTCCAAATACCATTTTTATTCATACAGAAGAAGTGGTAAGTCTCACTAAGGGCTTAAAAGGCAAACATTCTGCTGGTTATGATGACATAGGATGTCTTGTTAAAAAATTTATAGAATTGGCCAAAAAACTACTAACACACATTTATAATGTATCTTTGAATTCTGGTGTTTTCCCTGGTGAGTGGAAAATAGCAAGCTTGAAGCCTCTTTATAAAAAGGTAGATAGGCATGATATTCAAAATTAGAAACCAATATCAGTATTATCTTTTTTTTTTAATATTGGAAAGGTTGATATTTAATAGGTTGACACATTTTTTATCTAATAGTGGGATATTTACAGAAGATCAAAATGGTTTTAGGAAAGGGAAATGTATTGAAACAGCAATTCATTCATTTATAGAAAGAATACAAGAGGCTCTGGACAAAGGACTCCATATGAATGTAATGTTTTTTTTATCTGACCAAAGCCTATGATGTATTGAATGATAGGATGTCATTGGAGAAACTATACTGTTATGGAATAAAGGGCAGTACAAACTCATGGTTTCAAGCAGATATAGATCCTCTTATACAAAAATAAGCCATGGTGTGCCACAGGTAACAGTACTTTTGTTCATTATTTTTTTTTATTGTACATAAATTACCTTCCTTTTAACATTCATGGGGCAAGTTTCTTTGTGTTTGCTGATGATATTAATGTGCTGATCACTGACATTGATGTTGTTGAGGTAATTAAAGAGTTAGAATCTTGGTTTCAAAGGAATGATTTTATAAGAAGTGTAGGTAAAACACTGGTTATGTCATGTCATAGTAGATACAAAAAGGATCCAGGAAGACTTCAAGTTTCCTTCAATAAAACGAATCTAATCTGTACAGCTGAGACTAAATTCCTGGGAGTCTATATTACGGAGAAATTACAGTGGAACACCCATGTAAAGTCACTAGCAAACCGATTGAGTAAGGTATACTTTTATTTGTCTAAAAAGGGGATTACGATTCCATTTATTACACATAATATTTATTTTTCAAAGTTCCAGTTGCTTTTGCGGTTTGGAAAACTATTTTGGTGGGGGGGGG
>Ga0268261_10003710_pt1 | contig 11277 bp, 4 predicted proteins | sample TergutNc150P1_FD_190353 | JGI IMG/M metagenome (GOLD analysis project Ga0268261, IMG submission 190353) | Nasutitermes corniger P1 segment gut microbial community from laboratory colony in Florida, USA - Nc150 P1 (SPAdes) (version 2) | ecosystem: Host-associated > Arthropoda: Insects > Digestive... | reverse complement strand
TATTTGTCTGTTGTGAATGTCGTGTGTTGTCAGGTAGAGGTCTCTGCGACGAGCTGATCACTCGTCCAGAGGAGTCCTACCGACTGTGCTGCGTCGTTGTGTGTGATCTAGAAACATCAAGAATAGGTGCTCCATATATATATGACATTAGTCGCCTAAGGGTTAAACTGTTCTTAAAACAAGCAATAGGATCCGCGTATTATCTACCACACAGCTGGAAAATCTTCTATAACAAAAAACAACACAACACAAAAAACGCAAACAGCCACCCACTGACTTCGATTCAAGTGTTGATCGGCCACGACCATCAGCGCTTCACGCAGTGCTGGCGTGGTACCGTCATCATTTAAAAATGGACTAGGTGCATTGTCACAAACGACTTGGCCCACTGCGTACGCCATTTGTCTCAATCTGGGGCCAAGCAGGGTTTCCGAATTAACATACTAAAGATGGTGAAAGTCAAACGCCATGTACTTTACTCCTTCGTTTCACTGCACAAAGCCGTTGTCCACAAGAGCTACAACTCAAAATGGAACAAAAGATTTTACGTACATGGATGTTCATTCCAGAGTTCCCACTGTCCGCGCTGGACTGCGTAGTGGTGCAGCGGATTTATACCCCAATCACAGGCTGGATGCACTTTCCGCAAATGGTTTGTTGCCCTGTGTTAGTAATTGGCTTAATCAGGATTTGTAAAATCTAACAGGCGAGTTCCTGGCAAGAACCGACTCTGCAGCGTGTAAAGAAAAATGGGCACAGTACCAACGGAACATAGCTGTAAATTGGAAGCCCAGGTAAAAAAAAATATAGTTGTCCCGGACATGCCACGAAAGCGCATGGGGGAGTAAAGGTATAGCTCCACTCTATCTGGGCCTTAGTGCTAGATTTAGGTCAGTGGTCGACGTCACGATCCGGCCGCTGTACCATCGGCAGAGTACCTCGGTATCCTTTCAAGTGGGGACTGGGTGGGCCTCAGAGCCGGTCTGGATATGTTGTGAGATGAATCTCCTCCGACCGGGATTTGAACTCCGATCCGTCCAACCCGTAGCCTATGCTACTCAGCCTCCCACCCGGAAATTTTGGAACTCTTCACTATATTGGATACGGCAATACAGCAATATATACACTCAATTACGAGGTTGACACTCTGTATGAAACATTGCTTTGCACAGTGAGAAATTCGTTAACAACTGCTGATGATTGGAACTCGTTTCTTGGCAATAATTCAGCAGTTATGGTGAGCACATTTTATATCCTTACACCTTAACTTACGAAAGTATTTGATCCAAACCATACAGAAGCTGTTAGCACCTTTGAAAGTGACGGTGGGCCTCGGAGAAGACTGCCGGCACCACAAGTTGGAACCTGTGTACCGATGGCCAGGACTGGAAGCATTATTGATGGGCTGGTAGCGATACAACGGGCGGTGAATGCTTGGATCAAATGCCTGATTAGCAAACACGTCTCGTCGTAGTAGGACGTCACTCGTTGCAACTGTAGCTGCAGACACCTGCCGCTGCTGTAGAGGTTGCTGAGGTTTCAATATGGAGAGGGGCTGCCTACGAGATCGTGTGGGGGAAGACGACGCAGGTCTGGGGCGTGACTCCCTGGAAGATGATACGGATAATGGAGGGGAAGTTCTTAGTTCCGGTGACGACAGGCACCTGGTATTGGGTTGGGTGTCTGGAAATTTGTGTGCCACCCAGTGGCACCCCAAATACGGGGCTATGTCTCTCAGCTCCCGGACATCGGGCGTCGACGTGAACATCTGGCCCATCAGAGACAACTGCGATTCAAACTTCTCTCTAATTCTCCGAACTTCGCCAGTGTGGAAGTGCCTGAAACCATCGTCGTCCGAAACGATCGCTTGCCGCTGAGGAGACGTTGTTGCCGAACGACGCTGCAAAGATGCTGTCTTACTTATCACATTTATGTGAGGCATGAATCTGTCCTCGGCTCTGAATGGAATCCTCAACACAGGAGATAATGCCCTCGCCTTCCGCTGGCGACTTCTTCCTCTACAGCACGTTTCAAATCGTCGCCTGAGCCACCGAACGTCGCCAATCTCTTGCCTTCTCAATACCACTCTGTTAGTATCAGTTCCTCCTTTCGCCAACAAATCACGTGCGAGTTCTGGATCGCTGCTATGTCTTTTGAAAACTGACTGACCCTTTAGCTTTGTGCCGGCTCCAATCGAATCGTAATATAGGTCTTCCAGGCTCTCAAACTTGTCGCAGAGTCTTCTGACATCGCCCTGCTTCACCATTTGCAGATACGCGCGCCAGTATTTCAATGGATCAGGTGAGACACTCCTGGACCGCTGAAATAACAAACTGTCAGCGCTACTTCCACTATAATAAGCTCTAGTGGGACTAACACTGTCTTGATGACTTCGTTGAACATTTCCATCTTCGGGTCTTTTTCGCCATTCACACCGTACTGACTTTAGTGAAGAAGCAGACTCTTCCTTTTTTCGGGTCACCAAAGGCATTGTTTCATACCGCAAACGACTCTGTTCTCCAAATAACTCCTTCAGATCAGCATAGGATTGCGACGGACGCAGCTTCGCCGGAGAGGGTGGCATCGACTGAGCTGTGTTTTTTGAAAGATGGAAGGAACTTGGGGCACTTTTAGCACGATTATTATGTGTCAAACTTGGGTGGCGTGGAGTTATAATATCACTAGCACTTCGGCAAACCCTTGCACTTGTTTCAGTTTTACCGCCAGTTGCATCGCTGGCAGCCGAAGTCTGTTTTCTTTCAAAATACTCTACTTTTTGGAGTACGTCCTCTCTACTGCCGGTGCGATGGATCACTGTTCTTGTGGATGTATCAGAGCTAGCGCTTTCCGTTTCACTTGCAGACGTTGTTGTTACTAATCTTGCCGCAAAGCCATTTTCAGTTTTCCCTTCAGTCGCATTAGTCACTGCCCTGCTTGTCGAGGGCTTAGCATTTGCCCACTCCTCCACAACTTTCTCCACTTCACGATGTCGGCTTTGTGAACCGTCCGAAGGGGTCAGGACGAGGAGGAAGTCGTTCTTCCTTGAGGGAGAAGCATGGCGCTCGGAAGAATCTTCTTCTGACATTTCCAACGAGTAGCATGTCCTTGGTGAAATAGTTTCTGAGAGAGCGGGGCTGGAGCTTAGACTTACGGCCTTCTCCCGGCCTTTGGCTGCTGCGGCAGCAATAGCACCCCTCGTTTCCCGTGCTCTCACAACCGGCACCGAGCTCATTTTCTGCTTCTTTGAGACACGGTCCAAAACTTCTTGGCTTAAGGTCATTGACAGACGTTTCTTCTCGCTCTCAGACAATGGCTTAGCATGACATACATAAGCTTTGGGCGATTCAGGCTTCGGCTTGCTTCCATTCTTCTTCCAGCACGTCAGGGAACTAATGGAGTCTGCCTTCATGCTCTCAGCACGCCTGGCCTCTCTGCGCCGGACAAGAGGCGAGTACAACTGATCACGGGTCAACAGAGAATTGCATCGCACATGAAGAATCTCTTTCTCATCCTCCTGTGGTCTCGGTATTGTAGCTGTAGCTGGTGGCACGGATATCTCGTAATCCTCTCTTCTACTCACCTTTTCGCGCTTGATGTTCGAGAGAGAACAATAGATTTCACTCAGCTGGGTTTTCAGTGCATTCACTTGGTCCATCGACAGACTGCTCCACAGACGACTACCAATTCCCTTTCCACACTTTCCAGACGAGTGTCTACTTAAGCTCCTTGACGTACTATGGTCTCTATTGTTCCCAGTTACAGGTCGCCCTCTCCGAGAATTCGTCACAGAGGCCAGACAGTTTGCAAGGTTCATTACAGAAGACCCTCGCCACAAAGGTTTATATACGTCTTTCTTGGCATCAAGATCCTTTCTTCTTGCAACTTCCAGGTCGGTTTCCTCTACATTTAGTTTATTGAAATGCTGCTTCAGATCTTCCACTGATTTTTCTCTACAACGAAGACCTCTGTCCCGTTCACCTCTCCATCGCAGAGATTCCGTGTCTTTAGACTCGAATAACAAATTTTTCTCCTTCTGATCTTCTTTAAGTTTCGTATACAATAGCTCCATTTCTTTTTCTGCTTTTTCTTTTGTTCTCAACTGCTTCCAACGATCGTAATCGATAACCGCCTCACCCTTCAAGCGAGGACGAAGATCACCCGTCGATGCTGCTCGTTCCAACTGGCCAAGACGTTCAAGACTTGAGTAGAACTTATGAAGCTCCCGAAATCGTTCCGATTTCCTCGTTGAGTGTACCAGTTCCATGACATATGACTGATATTCACCGTGATCAGTGACGTGTGAAATATTCAAGGAACTTGTACTGTGCGCGTGAAGGGGCGGCGACGTTTTCAAACCGCTCCTACCTACTTGTTTCGCGTCCTCAACATCTCCCGCACTCCTAGCTCGTACACCTTTTTTTCTTAACCCAGCTATACTCTCTACAGTCTTGACAATTTGTGACCGAGCTCCCCTAATTCGCCTGCATGCAGCAGATATAGTTGGAGACGGTGACGAAGGCTGAGATTGGCAAGGTGCTGAGGATTCCGCGTTTGTTTTCTTTTCCTTTCGAATGTCGACACAAGGAGAGAGGCTTCTTGATACAGCGCCAGCGGATGATGACAACAAAGGAGGTTCGCTGGAACTCCTGACTTTCACATCTCTTCTGTCACACTCTGGAGTTCTACTTCGCGATGGGCTAAAGGAGTAAAACATCCCCTCATCTGCTTCATGCCTTGAATTACCTCTTTTCAAGCAGGAAACACGTGAATGTAGAGGGGACGTCATACTACGATATGAAGGACTGGGGGATCTTGATGACTGACTCAACTCGCGATCCAGACTTCGGAACTTTGAGTCTGTGACAGGTCTCTTATGTGTAAGGTAGATGTTCAGCAATCCAAGTGTGGATTCCGTCTTAAAAGGGGTCTTACGATGTGCTGTGCCTGTGACTTGTTCATGAAACTCTCTGGCCCTCTCTAGAACAGATGAAGATCTGCAGAGACTGCGTGCTGCGGACTGTGTCGGGAATGGCATATCTCTTAAGAGAAGATGCTGAAAGAAAGACTCAGTATTCAGAGGACCTACATTCTGCTGAGTAACAGCATCCAGCAAGCTGTCACTCTGTGTGGGTAACTCTTTGCAACTAGGTACAGCAGACATAGCACTCACTTTATCAGTTCTTGGCAATGAGACCAGCTTCTTTTCTGTTCTGTTCCCTTGTTTATCTTCACCATTAACTCTACCTTTGTTCCCTTGTGATGACTTAACAACACTACTCCTTTTAGATACATGGGCCTGTCTAGACTCCCCAATACCGTCTGTCTTACTTTTTTTCACTTTCTTCTTATTATTGTTTTTATGTTCCTTTTCAAGTCCCTTGTCAGAATTATGACTTGCAGCCTTACCAACTGGTTTTGGCACAGACATTGATGTTTTTAGGCTTGAAAGAAGTGACCTTTCTTTGGTTCGCTTCTTCACATCTGCTGAAGTGCTTTTCCTTATTCTCCTATTACCTTCATCCATTGTTAGCTCTATCAGCGATGGTGTGGCAGTCACCAGTGAACCAAGAACTTTACGTGATAGAGCACCCATGTATTCCTTACTTGCAGTTCTACTGGTTCCCTTTGTAGGAGTACTGGCTGATGGACTTGAAGACACAGCATATTTTGTCTTCAACATTGACGAGGAAGGTGAGGGAGAAGATTGACATGCAGAGACAGACTTCACTAATTGTCTTGATAATACGTTTCCTTTAGGGTTAGCTATAGTTTCTGACAGTGAAAGAGATGGTGACTTACAGCTGGTTGTTGTTGTTGTTGTTGTTGTTGTGGTGGTGGTGGTGGTGGTGGTGGTGACAGGGGATGTCATGGATGGAGCTCTTGTTATTGTTCTAGGCTGGAGTAACTCTCGACCTTTTGCAGAAACTGCTACTGTCACATGAAGAGACTTATCCTCAGGATGGTATTGCAAACCAGAATTTCGTGCAGAAGAGTACAGCAATGTTGAACTTCTTACTACAGTCCCTGGAGGCAGAAATCTTGAACCCAGTCTCTCTCTAACATCTTTCTCTTTCTGCTTCTGTACAATCTTACGAACTTCCATTGGTGCTGCCAAATCAGGAGACCTACTTAATCTGCCAGTGGCATCGTGCTGTGATTTCCTAGACTGTAGTTTGGATGAAGGGAGTTCAGGTTTCCTGTTGCTTGTGAAACTATCTGGAGCAGACTTACTTCGATGTACAGCAGTTAAACTAGCTCTGGCTCGTAATGGACTTGAGGAAGTGGCCCTTGTGAGTCTGACTGGACGATCATGGATACCAGCACTGGCACTATTTATTCCAAATTTCTGACTTAAACGGTCTCTTAGAAAATTTACATTGGTATCTCTGAAGCATGATTCATGTCTGGAACGAATGGGACCTGTATGAAGTTCATAGGGTAGCCTTATCTTTGACCAAAGACGAAGAGTGGAACTGTGGTGTGAGGATTGCCTCTTTGGAGGGGAAGGAGGTGGAGACTGGGAAACTGCCTTCCTAGGAGTCACCTGAACAAAGGATGGAGCTGTGCGTTTGTATGAGGAGAACACAGGGGGAATATTTGTGTAGGTTGTTGTTACAGGATAACACACAATCTCTCGTAGGGGGGTAATATTCTGCTTGTGGACACGAATTCTTGTAAGATGTGGAGAGATGGGAAAGTATTCAATTTCAGAAATGTCTGCAGATAAAGGAGAGGAGAGAGACATAACGTCATATTTATGCAGATGGATAAACCATTCTAATCCTTTGTGCACTATGTTGTAGAAGTGAACTAATAGCTACCTGGTGCTGATGCTTAAGTTGTGCTCAATATCTTCATACTACAAGAATTAGGAAACCGAAGCTGGTGCAGTAGACAAATGATGTTTATATAATTGCTTTTAAGATAGTAGCAAGAAAGAATTGCCTAATTACAGAGCATTAGGATCTGCTGATATAGCAACGGCCCAATAAATCCAACATACAAATAATGTACTGCCCCTCGTGTACCATTTCCAACCAACAGGCATCACAAAGAACACAAATAATAAAATGTGACTTGGTGATAAACTCCGAACATTAAGGTTCTCAAGCTCTGGCCTGATACCAGTTCAGACATCAAAGATTTACAATGGTTGTGAATCTGGGATACATTTGCATGTTCTCAAATTAATTAGTACATGCAGAAAACACAATCTTCAAAGTATTTTTAGTTTCCATTTCACATAATTTTAAATTCCTTTGGAGCCTAGTGGAATATGACACAACTAAGAATATAAAACAACTTAACAAGCAACTGATCAAAGACCCCTAACCAACTCTCTTTACTATGCCAAAAATATACCAGTCTGATATTAAAATATCAGTTTTATCCGAACAGGAAAATATTTTCAAAGAAAAATCAGACATCATAAAGAGGCTTTAAAGCTTTAGGGCAAAGTCAGATTCCCTGCGGATTGTGCTATCGCACCTATGAATTAGATGATGCAGATACAGAATGTAAGTGAATGAGAGCGCAATGTTACATCAAATAAAAATATGAGGAGAGTAACGAGACAGTAATAAATACAACACAGAATTTTGGGCTTGAGAAGAAAGATAACCAAGTACCTTTAATGGCATATCTATAATGTGGTAAGATATAACATCTGGTTCATAACCAACATTTCTTATTATTTATCAGGTAAAAATAACCTGCCAGAGTACGGAGTTCAATTTCACCTACAAGATCCTTTTAAGACTTTTCCTACTAGATTATCAAAGGACAGAATGAGGCAGATAACTGATAATACAAGAAATCTTCAGATATGCTAAGTAATTCACCATTAAGACACGGACTTCAATCCAACCCTGTCACCACACAATTTTCATCAAAATCTTGCACAGACATGCTGCAAGACAATGGCACAAACAGAAAGTTCTAATCAAGTTGGGTGGAAGAAGTGATGGCTAAAAATATAAGGTGTACCTTTAACAAAAACACAAGAAACAGTTTTCTTATAATAAAACCAACTAGATGCATTAATTTCTCAAATCTATTCTTGGAATGAAACTATACATGTTTCGGATAGTTCCTCTGTTCATCATCAGGAGTTTTTCACTGTACACACAGCAATGGTATATGTCATACAGGTTTGCTGACAGCTTGCAAGCTGGATCAGGATGGAATGCAGTTCCATCCTGATCCTGTTTGCAAGCTGTCAGCAAACCTGTATGACATATACCATTGCTGTGTGTACAGTGAAAAACTCCTGATGATGGACAGAGGAACTGTCTGAAACATGTAGAGTTTCATTCCAAGAATAGATTTCAGAAATTAGTGCATCTAGTTGGTTTTATTATAAGAAATTTAACACGATACATGGTCACATAAACGTCAAAAACCAGAAACAATATGTACTCCGCACTGGTTGATACGCTCAGACCTGACAGGTACCTTGCATATTTTCTCCTCTAATTTGATTTCTTACCACTAGACAACCATTTCTACCCAATCACATATGAGCAACCATACACAGTCATGTCCTCCAATGTCACTAAAAACCTACCACCAAAATTATACAAACTTTGTTAGGACGTCCTCTGCGGAAACTGAATAGTTGATGCATATACTCAATCTTAACATTAAAAATGGTGACTCTTTTATCTACTTCAATGTAAAACAGTAAGCTTAAGCCTTCTTATACTATTTCAGCGCTTGCTGAATCACCTTCAAAGAGTTCTGGAATGAATAATCTACATTTTAGATGACTTATCTACACCCAATTCTTTGTACCTAGATTTCATTATTTTTTACATCAACAATGTACACAGACCCAGAGCAAACTGTACAGACTTACACCGACCATGAACCCAATGCAGCAGATTTCCCACCCATTTTATTACTCAGTTACAGAAGCACAGCCAGCTTAAGAAATATTAGTTTTACAAAAACAAGGGGTTGAAAAATTTCCACTTGATGTTTTATCATCAAGACTCACAACTTCCACATTTTCCATCACCTTACTTCAGTTAAAAACAGACAACATTTCAGGGGCTGGCTCTGTTTCCATCTTCCCATAAAAACAAAAACGATGAAACTTACTCTGTCTTGTATGCCATTAAGCTAATTAATGCTCCAGACTGTGTGATTTAATTGAAAACAACATTCTGCATGATGTCCAGTATTTTTATCACCTTCAGACCTATCTTTCTGACTTCATACACAAAGGACACAATGTATAAGTGTTGATGAACTGTACACAGCCACATAGTATAGCTGGATATCATAATATTTATAATTTTGGTAAAGTTCAACTGAAAATTTCATAAATTTCATCCTTTTCCACCCTCTTAAGGAACTGTTTTGGGGCAAAATGAGAATTTATATTTCTTTCAATAAATAAACCTCACCTTACACATATGCATATAAAATTTTCAAGTACCAGTCAGTGTTAGTATCTTGACATCATTCAATTTGATTTGGGAAAGCCAGTGATTTTAGGATAAACCCCATTATCTTAACAGAACTTCTGTTATGTGTTTCCATCAGATTTGTTATCAATAAGACACCCCCAAACGCTACACTCACATTTTCACAAGAGTGAGTACCGTAACTCAAGTGACAATACGCTCCACTTCCATTTAGAAGATACACAGTTCAAGTCTCAGTTAGGGCATGCGCCTGCAGCTTTCCATGTTGTTCATCAGTATGTCCAGAGAAACTCATAGTATAATAATGGTAAAACAAAGCTACAACTACTTTAGTTCCAGTAATCTCCAGTTCACATCACATAATCATCGTTCCACATTAAGTAACCTGTGCAACAGATAGAGCAGTATTAAACACCCAGTAAACCAATCACCATTCCCCAGCATGTCAGTCATCTTCATTCAAGCAAATGCTCTAACAGATGTAGTCTAAAGAATGTGTTCATTTAGGAATTTGGCAGGCCATTAAAATTCTGACATGTTTCTCCAGCAGCAGACATGCAGTTGGTATTATTTGCCTCAATCATCGTAACATATCCAACATCAAAACAAGCACAGACATTGCAAGCAGATAGTTCCATCACCAACACTACACATGCCAAGTACAACAACAGTTGAACATTTCCTACACATGTTAAATAACAACATTCCTTTCATTTGAATTTGTTTAAAGTTGTGTTACCTGAATACATTACTGAATTCAGACATGTGCCAGAAAATGGGCAACAACGTAACATTAAATGTGTTTTACAGTAATAGTGCCAACACTAAAATACAATTAAATCAAATCCATATAACAATGAATGACAGAATGATGACAATGGTGTTTGCTAGTGTATAAACCTAGGCAGAATGAATGTAAATATAGCAGGACCACTTTTAAAAATACAGCCCTGAATTCCACTTTGTCTATAACAAATCAAATCTGCCACTGTCCAAAATTAAGAACACCAATGTCAGAATCAGTTACTGCAACTTCACCTTTCTTTTTATGTTTCCTCATAAAGATTATGATTATTTTGTATCAAAATGTCACTACATAAAATTAATAAAAATAAATCCTGCCTAGAAAGTACAGTACCCAGAAACAGCTAAATAAATTTACATAATCGCAACACAACTCAACTCTGACTAAAAACTCTGAGAGAGCATAGAACATGTCTGAGAAAGTCTGAAGTTCAAGAAATTCAGAAATGTGGTGGGAGGGCAAAGAATTTCACAGAATTAAATATGCACAAACCACAATAAATCAAAGGGGAAAACCTAAATTTCTATCTATTTCACATACCTATATGGTTTGCAAAACAGAAACAAATCACTACCCTACATGGGAATATATTGCACATCTCACAGCATAAGTAGTTTCACTCTCCTTAGTAAATAACAAATGTTCATCTCTTTAAGCAAATCTAACTTTCTGACTAAGAGAGAGTGTGTGTGTGTGTGTTTTCCTTCAATTAGTACACTCATTATCTTTCATTTCCTTGGTTCTATTACACCAGTCATGTGTTAGCTTTTATTTTTCAGTAAAATTAATTTGCAACTTCATAATGTTTGGATTTTCTGTTTGTTGCTTACTTGGTGTACAAAAGAAACACTACTGCCGAAAAGGTCAGTGATATTCTTATACATTTGTACTTCCATGATAAAGATGGAGATTTCAATTAACCTTTAGGCTACTAATGTCATATATATATGGAGCACCTATTCTTGATGTTTCTAGATCACACACAACGACGCAGCACAGTCGGTAGGACTCCTCTGGACGAGTGATCAGCTCGTCGCAGAG